>Ga0308160_10001782_pt1 | contig 28451 bp, 35 predicted proteins | sample PhyFR1_FD_201036 | JGI IMG/M metagenome (GOLD analysis project Ga0308160, IMG submission 201036) | Phyllosphere microbial communities from UC Gill Tract Community Farm, Albany, California, United States - DLSLF.R1 | ecosystem: Host-associated > Plants > Phyllosphere > Unclassified | place: USA... | reverse complement strand
TTTTCACGGTAAATATTGTAAGACTTTACAGGTGAAGATTCAAGCATAATTTATAAATTACTGATGAAACATTGTACTTTAATAAAAAATTTAATATAATGTAACCTTGTAATAACAATAAGCAGATAAGAGGGTTTTATGGGAATCTACATGCAAAAAAAACAGGATTTCATAAATGGCGAAAAGGCAAAGATAAAAAAAAGCCTTATTCGTTCTATTCTTATTAGCGCTGCATGTTGTGTAGTTATTACTGCATCTTCATTCATAATTCTTTCATGGAAAATAGCTTTACCTGTATCTTTGTTAATGGTATTTCCTTTTGCCTACTATGTAGTTGTATCGCATTCTATTAATAAAGTAAAAAGTGAAAAAATGTATAATGAAACATTTAAAAAGAGAAGATATGTTCGATCTATATTTGAAATTTTTAAATTAAGACCAAAAGAAGAAGATAGATTTCATGATTTTGTAAAGCTTTATAAGAGAGATATCAAAGAAATAAAAACTATAAATGGTTATAATCTGGAATCAATTATTGAAATTGAAACCTGGTATGAAGATTATGTTAAAAATCTGGAATCTTCTGTTGATGTCAAAGAGTTGTAAGGTGAAAAATGAATCAATTAATAAAAGAATATGAAGTATACAGAACTAAGTGTAAAAATGAAAATAGAGTACTATATACATCCCTTATAGTAATTTTTATTACAGGCGTATTTTATACATTTACAACCAGTAATAATAATCCGAATAGTATAAGTGGGGGCTTGATAATCACTGGTTTTATTACAGGGATTCTTTATTCTTTTCTTAAATTTAAAATAGAAGATTTTCATTATAATAAGTATAGAAAATTATTAAATGGAAATTTTGAAAATATTATTTTATCTGATTTTTTAAATATAGAAGAAGGTCATAAATTTTTGTTTAATCGTTTTATCAAAGAAAGGAAAATGTATTTTAATCAAAAAAATCCATATATAAATAATAATTATGATAAAGCATATTTGCTAAATATATCTTTAGCATGGGATGATTTTTTAAGACAAAGTTTGAGGAAATAAAGCCCTTCATGGGTTTTATTATTAAGGAGATTGATATGATAAAATATTTATTAATATGTTTTTTTTGTTTATTTTCAATAAATAGTTATGCAGAAAAAGTTCTACTGATTGGTGATTCATTAATGGGAACTATCAGCGAGTCATACAAAAAACATAATAAAAAAGATGATGTTAAGATTAAATATGTGGTTGGTTCTGGGTTAGAAAATAATAAGTTTGACTGGTTTAATTATTTGGCTAAAAAGGATTTATCCAGTTTTAACAAAGTAATTATTAGTTTTGGAACAAATGATTTTGGTGTTCACAACAAAAATTGTTATGAAAGAAAAATAAAGAGTTTTATAAAATTAATTAAAGAAAAACAATCCAATGTTAAGATCATATGGATAGCACCACCAGCAGTTAAAAATAAAAACATCAATGATGGTATTATAATAGTAAGAAATATTATTAAGGATGTTTCTAATCAGGAAAAGATCGACTTTATAGATGTTAGAAATATATTAGGTTATGATTTTAAGACGTATATTCTAGGCAGAAAAATCCGAGAAAATGATGGCATTCATTATACTTTAAATGCAGGAGATATGATTGTTTCCAAAATACCAGACTGATTATTTCAAATAATAATATAAAGCCAGCGCAAGCTGGCTTTTTTACATTTAAACATCCATGCCATTATTCCAGTGAAGTTTCTTACTAAGCACACTAAAAAAATTCCATTCATCAGGAACCAACAAAGATGTTTCTTTATCAGTTAAAGTAAGAGTAATACGTTCACTAGGTTTAACATTATCTGTTAAAATACCATCTGAGAAAATTTGAACATGTTCATTAAAGATAATATGAATTTTAGCATCAGGGCTAATAATTAAAGGTCGAGTTCCAAGAGTCGTTGGGGCAATCATAACGATTTGCATAGCTTTCATTGAAGGATCGATAATAGCCCCACCAGCATTCATATTATAGGCAGTTGAACCCACTGGCCCTGATACTAACAAGGTATTAGCTTTATAATGTCCTGCTTTACTGCAATGACCATTTTTTTCAATTTCAATAGAATATGAAATAACGTTATTAGGATGTTTTGCGGTAAAAGCATATTCATTTACTGCTGCAATTTTATGTTTGTCATATTTATAATTAAGAATACTTCTTTTTTCAATGCGATGTTCTTTTTCCAGAAATGACAAAAGACTACCATCAAACACATTGCTAATATTGTATGGTGTAAGAAAACCTACATTCCCCGCATTAACCCCAATAATAAGAGATTCTTTTTCAATAAACTGGTTCATAGCGTGCATCATTGTGCCATCACCACCAACAGCAAAGACATAATCGACTTTATTATCATCAACAGAAGCAGGCTTAAAACCCATTTTGCTCATTTTAAAGTCAATATACTCACAAACATCATTAACTTGTTTTTTCTTAAAATCCGTTTCTGATTCCAGATTGATTTTTTTAGCAATGTAGAAAGTTTTAGTCATAAAAAATCCCCTTATATTTAATAAGAGGATTATCTCATTTTAAAAGTTATAAATCAATGAATTTATTATTCAGTTCTTTTTATATAACAAGGTTCTATGTAGGTATAATGTTTAGCTATTCTGTCAACATTCTTTTCATCTATTTTAACAGGTAAAAGCATTTCATTTCCGCTTTGTAATTTATACATATAAACGGCTTCACTTTGACCAATGGATTTTATAACAGCCTGGCATCTAAAGCTATTAAAAATAACTTTATGGCCATCCATATCAGCAACAGTATCAAAAGATGCTTTATCACTAACAACATCCAAACCATTTTCTTTATAAATAAGATTTCCATGAACTTGTTTTATATTGCTAATGGCGACCTTATCACCTTTAGCTGACATTAAATCTCTGGCGTTATTTTCTGCTTGTATTTCTCTTGATTTTCCATCTGTTATATTAATACCAATAATGCCTACTATGACGCAAATAGCAGAAAAAATTATTAATGAGTGGTTTTTTTTATTGTTCATTATTTTATCCTTATAACCAAATGCTTTAATGCATTATTTATATATTTTATTCTTGGTGAAATATAACCATAAAATAAACCCCATATACCAGCTATAGTAAGTACTAAAGAACCGACATGTATAACATCATAAATACCAGAATCTTTTGCTACCATGAGAGATATAGCTAAAATAAAACTAAAAATAAGTAAAACTGAAAATATGAAGGTATTAAAAGCACTGAAACTTTTAACAGAAGATATCATTGAGTAAAAATTGTTATCCATCGCCTTAATTTGATTAATGCCATTAACTTCCTTAAAACCGAAAACAGCTAAAGAATCAACTCTCAGATCATTAATTTTTTCTGCAATAAGAGGAATGATTTTAGGATTTTTTGATTTGGCATATGATAGTTTCAAAGTTTTATCTGAAACGCCATTTAATTCACCAGTGACTGTAATAATATAAGCATCATTATTCTCTTCAATAGAATCTATGTTGCCTATTATATAATCAGGAATCTTTAGACTATCAATTATATTTTTTATGTTCATGAAATTTCCTTTCTTGTTAAGCTACTCTCTGTTATGGCACTTAATTAAAGGATTTTCAATATCTTTGTCGAATTTTTAATAAGGTATTATCTTAATTTACATATTATGGCTGAATAAAAGATTTGTGAGTAAGTTCACAGGATATGAAAATAGAAAAAAGAAAGCTAAATACCAAAATATTTAGTAATATAAGCTTAATTTTTATTAAAACGGAGTTTTAATAAATTTTTCGCATAAAATAGAATTTTCAGGAATTAATAATAAACCTTTGTTTGAATATCCAAAAATACAAGGTGTAATAATCTGACCTTCTTCTATATTAGTTTCAGTGATAAGACCTAAAAGATTCTCATAGCTAATTTCAAAATTAAAACCTTCTGGATGATAGCATAAAACATTTTTTCTGGTATTATGATAATTACCTTTCTTTTCCTGATTTATCACAAATCCATTACGTGGTGAATTATCAAATTCAGATACATTATTTAAATCAAAATGCTCCCAGCAAATGTTCTCTTCTCTTAATGTTCCACCTTCATCTAAATAAGTAATAGACGTAACTTGCCCAATTTTTCCAGTTGAACAGTTATCCTTTATTTTAAGTTCGAAATAAAGACTCTTAGGTATATAAAGACTTTGTATCATATAAACCCCCTGTTAATATACTGTTAATAAGTATAATCTAACATATATTTTAAAAAAATCAATTTAGCATAAAATATTATAAAAAATATCTAATAATTAAAAGTATATAATATCCTAGTGGAAAATTAATTCTTATAAATTAATAAATTAAAAGATAATTAGATATAAACAGGTATAAACAGGAGTTATTTTGAAGTCTTTAGAATAAGTGTTAAAATTAAATATATAAAAAAATTAAAGGTTTTTAGTATGGATATTTTAGATAAAAGATTAAAAGAAGTTAACAGAACTTTAGAAAATATAAAAAGTTACCCTTTACAGGAACTTATACTAAGTATAGAAGCAATTTATCAAGCAAATAAAGAACTTGTATCATTTTCTTATGAGAAAAGTGAAGAATTTAAAAACCATTCAATAGATTCTGTAAGATTTAATACTAGCAGGTTATATAAATATTTTAAATTTTACGCTACAGATGAAGATGGAATTGAAGATGTTTCTATAGAAAAAAACAGATTTCTAAATAAAATAGGAATACATAACGCTTATGCTTATAAAGAAATGAGAGAGGATGTAGTAGTATTAAATAATTTTTTAGAAAATTTCGATAAATACTTCAGTGGATTTAATCTTATAAATGAAAGAGAGCAGCGATTCGATGTATATGAAAAAATATCTCATGGTGTTATTCCTGGTTACAGAAAATGGATTGAACAAATGAGGGATGGAAAGCTAAATTTATTAGATAAAAATACAAAACAAATCTTGAATGAAAATGGGAATCTGATTGCTTATAAAAAAGATTTATATCCTGATGATCTTAATATAATATTATTTAATTTGATTGCAGAAAAAAATAGATTATTTGTTTTATCATCATTAGTAACAGGTATAAAAGAAGCAACACTTTTAGATCCTGAAAATAAGTTAGAAGAAGTTATCAATATATCAGTTAAAAGTAAAAATCAAACTAATATGGGTGATGGAAATATGTTAGTAGATTTAGAGTTAGAATATAGCAAAAGAATTCCCGAAAAATGTGAAGATGTTGGAATAATGATGCATGGAACTAAAAGATTAGTGTCAGATACGTATAAATTAAAAGTAAAAAAAGATGAAACTATTCACACAGACTTAATGCTGGGAAACTATGAATTTTACAAAATAAAAAGTAAAACCACCTTGATAGATTACATAGATTTAATGAAATTTGCAGGTATGGATGCAGAAGAATTAAAAATGTATAATTCTCAGTATGAAAAAGAATTAATTACAAAAGATTTCACCGATGGTAATGAAAGAGATAATAAAATTAAAAACAGATTATAAAAAAAAGAGGAACTTCTGTTCCTCTTTTAATTTTGATTGTTAATTATTTTTTAACAACAGATTTGTTTGATTTATTACGTGAATGAAGTTCTTTGAATGCTTTTTCATAAATAAGAGCCGCTGCTCGTTTTTGAAAATCACTTAGCCATTCTTCATAAGTAGAGCCATCAATCAGGAACTCATCTGATAAATTAAAACCAAGCATTGCAGATGCTTCTTTTTGTTTATCAAACTGAGCTTTTCGCTCATTAAGATTCATCATTGCAAAAAGAATTTCTTTAGCACTCGCCTTATGAATTTCCAGTTCACCCGACATCATTACATTAATAGGGTACATACCTGATGTTTTAGCTTCTGTTTCATTCAATCCTGAAAGACGATGAACCTCATTTTCAAGTTCTGCGGTAGTATATTTTTTATAATCAGGAATATAAGTCTTTTTCATGTAAACCTCGATACCTTCGTTAAGTTGAAAACATTATACAATAATAAAAGACTTCAGTGCAACTGGAATTTACAAAAACGTATAATTAATCATTATGTTATTTTCTAAATTATAAATAACTTACATTTCTTTATAATTCACTTTTAATAATTGATTGTTAAAAAATGAAATTTAGAGTATAGTGGTTAACATTCTAACTAAACGAGGTATATCAATGAAATTTAAATCTATTATTCTGACTGCTGTGTTGTCTTTCGCTCTTGTTGGTTGTTTTGACTCTAAAGATGATGTCAAAGAACCAGGTGCAAACACAAGTATTCAAAAAACCAATTCACCTGAAATTGCTGTAAGAGATTATATCCAGAAGGAAACGACTCATTTCTCAACAGGTAAGGAAACAAATGTCTTGAGTGATAAGGTTTTTGTATTCTTTGATCCACAATGCCCTCATTGTTCAAGTCTCTGGAAAAACTTTCAGGATGAAAAGGTAAAAGATGTAAATGTAGTGTGGATTCCCGTTAGTGTTTTAGGAAGTAAAAGTGAACATCAGGCTGGGATTATGCTAAGTGCAAAAGATCCTGTTGCTCTATTTAATGAGCATGAGCAGCTTATGTCTCAGTTGAAATATGAAGAAGCAGATACTGCATTTGCGAAGTATGGTGAAAATATTTCTAAAGAAGTTGTGGATAAACTAAATAAAAATAATAAGATTTTTGATGAAACAGGTGCTACAGGTGTTCCTCTTGTACTTAAACTAAGTAAAGATGGTAAAAATATCATTGGTGCTCCTGGTGAACTTTCAGTTCAATTAATCACTGATTTAATGAAAGAACAGAATGAGTTTTCACCGGAAAAAATTAAAGAAACTTTGAAGAAATAACATCTAAATAAAAAGCCCCTAGCGGGGCTTTTTTATAAACGTTTTTTATAATCTTTATTTTGTAATATTTGTTCAGAATTGTTTATTGATTTTTCCAGCAAAGATTTTTCTTCTAATGCCTTGTCGGAAGCTATTTTATTTTTTATTAACTGAGCAATTTCTGGTAAAAAATCGCTCTCTGTAAAGTTCTCATCTATTTTTAAGCCACTATTAATAATCAAGCTGGCTTTTTTTTCATCGGATGTATAATAAAGACAGTTATGTCCATGTTTATTACGATGGTTGAGGTCTATTCCAAGTTCAATGAGGTATTCAATAGCTTCATATTCCAGGTAATCGGTTGAAGTTGTTAAAAGATTATCTTTATCTTCGTTAACTACAAAAGGATTGGCTCCATAAGAAATAAAGGTTTCCAGGTCTTTTTTCGTACTTAAATGAAAAATAGCAGTTTGCTGTGTAACATTATCAACTAAGTTAATATCCATATTATTTTCATGTAGTTTTTTTAAAAAGACTTCATGGGTTGTATAATAATATAAATTTCTGTTCTGATTGTAATCAATATTGGTAAAATCTATTTTATCTAAATGATAATCTGCAAGGTAATCTAAATACTCTTTTTCAATATTTCCACTAAATAAAATAGGTAATCCTTCTGCTTCTTTATGATTTATATTAGCACCATTTTCCATAAAAAATTTTACATATTCAATTCCATGTGGTTCAGTGTGAGCAAATAAAGCATACCCAAGTGGTGTATTTCCTTGATTATCCATTGAATTAACGTCTAATCCCGCGTCCAGCATTTTTTTTAAAATATTAATATTTCTATTATAAAATAAAGCGTTTTGATTTTTGTAGTTTGTATGGTGTAAATTCAATCCTTGTTCTAAAAGGAAATCAAATGTATCTACATCTTTAATAGTAAAAAAAAGATTTGGTCCATAATTAGAACGATCTATCTTAAATATAACATCACGTCCTTCTTGTTCTATCTTTAATTTTAATTGTTCTAATTCTGTCATTTTATATTCTTTTTCCTTTAACAGTCATTTCACTTGTTGAACTGTTTTGCTTTAAATGTTTTTGTAAATACTCAAGTTCTTCTTTTATTTCCAGATATTTTTTGACTTTGTTTTGTATTTTTGGATGATATGATTCAGGTGGATTTAATATCTCTATATTATATTTAAGGCAAATATCCAAATCTGATTCTACAGAACATAAATCCAGAAGATTTTTATTATTTTCAATAATAAAGTTTCCATTGAATCCACATTCTAATATTTTATCTAAACCGTTTTCTGACATAAAAGAAAGACGATTCTGGTGATCCATTAATTTTTCATAAAAATATGGAATGTTAGTTTCTTTATTTAAAGCATTTAAGTCGTAACCATGTCTATAAAAGAATTCAATTTTTTCTTTATTTAATGTCCCCAAAAAAATATTCTTTGGTAAAGGATGTCCATATGAAAATAAAGTATTTAATGATTCAGAACTTGTGTTTTGAAGATAAGGATTATCTGCAATTTGGTCATAAGTATCTATTTCTAATGGGAAATGTTTTATCAATAATTCCATAAATTCTTTTGTTTTCACTGTATTATAGCAATTATTTATATCTTCTTCACGAAGATTATTTAAGATTTGTACTGAAAAATCATTATTAAATGTGTTTATGAAATCCTGACCATATTTCTTTATAAAATAACGCTCTGTTTCTTTAGGAAAATCATCAGCCATAAAAAAATAAGAATTTTCCATCTCTGTGGTTTCAGTGAAAGAAACCCCATTATCAAGGAGATACTGGAAAATATCAAGATCATCATATTGGAAAAACAAAAGATTTTGACCAGAAGAATCAACAGATTTAATATCATATCCAATTTCTACTAAACGTTTAAATGTATCAAGGTTAGGTGTAAAAAATAAAGGATTCCATTCAAATTCATGGTCAATGTTAGTTTCAATACCCCTTTCTAAAGCTAAATCAATAGCCTTTACTTCTGAAAGATGGAAAAGAATATTGCCATTTAAATGATCATCATAATATTTGTTGATGTCGCCACCATTATTTAAATAGGAAAGTAATTCATTATATGTTTTGATATATTGCATAAAATAACCTGTTCTTATAATATAAACTAATATATTAATTATAATAGTAATTATAACTTGTATCAATGACTAAAGGTTATAAAAAAGCCTGCTGATGCAGGCTAATTATAAATAAATATCAACTAAAGGAAATCTTTCTCAACATTGTAGCAGGTATGGCAAAGGTTATGCTCTGTCAATGAAGGGTAAGTATTTCTACATCTATCACAAACAGGATAGTTATGCTTTTTCATCATTAATGTAGTTGAACCATATTCAAAATAAGGATTCCCTAACATTAATCTCATACTACTTTCTTCTTTATCATTCAATTTTCTAACCAAATATACAGTCATTTCATTGTTTTTAGATAATTCCTTTGTTGCTCTTTTTTCTTCAAACATCTTATTTAAAGTTAATCTTAATTCTAACAAATTATGAAATGCTTCTTTATCAAAAGAAACTTCAAATAAAGGCAAGAAATCTTCAAGAAGAACACTTTCTTTAGAGTATAATCCAGATTTTGCATAATACTCTTCCGCTGAATAAGGAAGCAATGGTGATAGAAGTAGCATTAAATGATGCTGGACGTAATAAAGTACATCCTGAGTTGTTTTACGTCTTTCATGATTTTTAGCTAAACAATAAAGTCTGTCTTTTTGAGAATCAAGATAAACAGAGCTAAAATTATCACAGAAAACATACAACTTATTCAATACTTCATTAAAATGATATTTATCAGCCAGTGAAAGAACTTCTTTTTTAAGATCGTTTGTTTCATCAACTACATACATATCAAGAAGATCCAACTTATTCAGGTCTAATGTATTAGGTTCATACTCTGAAAGATTCTGGAGCATGAAACGAAAAGTGTTTCTGAATTTTTTATATTTTTCTAATGCAGTGTTCATAGTTGATGCAGAGAATGTTAAATCTTTATGGTAATCCTGATCTAAAGCCCAAACTCTATATACATCAGGGCTATATTGTTTAAAGAGATCTTTCATAGGCACAAAGTTGCCAGAAGATTTTGAGAATTTAACCCCTTTCCCATCAACAACGAAACCATGAGTGAATACCTGACGGTAAGGCTTATCATCATTTAATGCCATAGAAGTCAGCAAAGATGACTGGAACCAGCCACGGTGCTGATCAGAACCTTCAAGATAAAGATCTGATTGAGTTTGATTAAAAAGTTGCTTAACAACCGTAGTATGAGTCATACCACTATCAAACCATACATCAAGTGTTTGAGGTTTAAAGTCATTATCTTCATATAAAGCAGATAGACCTTTCTCGCCAACAACTTCAAGCCATTGAGTATAAAGTTTTTTAGATTCTTCTGTATCATCAAATGGCAAAGGAACACCCCATGATTTAGAACGACTTACACACCAACTTGAGCGAGTTTTAAGCATTGCTTTAAGTCTGTTTTTGCCATTTTCTGGATAGAATTGCACATCATCTAAAGCTTTCTCTGCTTTATCTTTTAATTCAGAGAGATCTACAAACCATTCTTTAGAAGCTTTGGAGAACAATGGAGTTTTGTGTCTCCAGCAATGAGGGTATTCATGTTCAAACATTTTGTGCTCGAAAACCAAATCATCAGAAAAAAGCTTATCAAGAACAACTTTACCTGCATCTTTCAGGTTCAAACCTAACAGTTCAGGAAATTGTTCATTATGATATTTCCCATATTCATTGACATAGCTAAGAGTAGAAAGACCATATTTCTCTCCTACATGGAAGTCATCAAGCCCAAAAGAAGGCGCTACATGAACAAGACCAGTTCCTGAATTTTCTACAAAATCAGCCGCCAACAAAGGAACTGTATGCTTATGATATGGACTAACAACTTCTTTGCCTTTAAGTTCAAATGTATCTACAAATACCCATCCATTTGGTGTATCTTCTGTTTTAAGGCTTACATAATATTTATTTTTGACTTCATCATAATAACGAGCATATTCATAACGTGCATTATAAGCCACTGCCTGGTTTGCAGGTAATGTATATGGCGTGGTTGTCCATACGAGTAATGAAGTACGTTCATCCAATTTAAATTCAACTGTAAGGCTGTCAGATTGTTTGGTTTTGTATTCAAGCTCTGCTTCGGCTAAAGATGACTGGCAATCTTTACACCAATGAACAGGACGGAATTTCTGGAAAAGAAAACCTTTATTTAAAAGATTCAAAACGGCTTCCATTTCTTTTTTTTCTTTATCATGATCGGTAGTGTGATAGGATTCATTAAAATCAGCAAATACACCGAATTCTTTTAATTGTGATGTTTGTCCCTGGACTTGTTCTTTTGAATAATCATAACAAGCTTCCAGGAATGTTTTTTTGCTTTCTTTTTGAACCTGGCGACCAACCTTTTTCTCAACAGCTAATTCAACAGGAAGACCATGACAGTCAAAACCATTGTAAAAAGGAGCGTGGAATCCATTAAGTCTTTTATATTTAAGAAGAGTATCTTTTAGAGCTTTGTTGGTAAAATGTCCAAGATGAAGCTCTCCATTTGCATATGGAGGGCCATCATGAAGAACAAAAAGTGGTTTGCCATCCTGATTTTTGAAATGGGCTAACAATGATGGTGAACTCCACAATGAAAGAGTAGTATCTTTATCTAAATGCTTTTCTGCTAAATCAAATTTTACTTTGTTTAAATTAAGGTTGTATTTCATATTGATTCTCCTAAAAAAGAAATAAAAAAAAGGCACTTGGTTGTCCAGGTGCCTTTGAAGTGACGTAATCTATCCTGTCAGCCCAGAGGCAACATATAGATTATAATTATGCTGTTGTTAAATTGTTTAGTAGAAAGCATGTTTGTCACTCCAATTAAATGTCTATTTTTATGATACATCTATTCTACAGAAAAAGTCAATGTTTTTTTTACTGAAAACATATGCTATAATTACAAAATAAAATGAGATAATTTAAGGATTATGATGGGCTATTTATCAGATATAATTTCTTTTTTTAGTAAAAAGAATGTTAATGATTTTGAGAAAGATTTAGATAAATATTTGTCTCTGGAAAATGAAGAAGGGCTGAAAAAAGCATTATCCAGATTATTAAATGCCAGAGGCATATCCTTTGAAGATAAATTTAAAGTTATCTCTAAAAGTTCCTTTACTTTTACTGATAAACTCTACCCAAAATCTTTAAATAAATTTATTGAAAATGTTATTAATTCAGAAGAAATAGAAGCTTATGATAAAAATGTTTATTCATTAGAATTATTTAATCTAGGTTTTTATGATCTGCATCATAAACTACAGGTTGAAGTTTTTGGTGGATACAATTTTAAAGAAACTTTAAAAGCTTTTCATCATTTATCTGGCGAAAAAAGACTAAAATATTCTGATTTTATAACGAATTTGATTACTAATCAAAAAAGCTTAGACTTTAATTTTTATAATATTGAACAAGATGGGATAGATAGCAATTTAGTGCCATTTACGTTTGCTTCATATTATCTTGAGCAAAAAAATTATGAAAAAGCCATTAATATTCTAAAAAATCATAATAAGTTTGTAGATCATCATCAAACTAACCATTTTAGTAATTTTAATGACGTAACTCATTATATATATCAAACTAAATCTTTCCTTGATATAAATTTTTTAAAGGAACTTAATAAACAAGACGCTCTGTTTCTTTTAGCAAGTGAAGCCTTATATTACAAAAATGAAACCAATAAAATTGGCAATATTTATGGTGCATTGTGCGAATGTTATTTTAAATATAAAGAAAACAGAGAATTAACATTTAAAGAATTAAAAACTTCTTTATCGATGATTGAAAATTTTATAAATGAATATGAAGTTAAAAATCCAAGTATATCAAAAAATGATAAAACCTATAATTTTAAAGAAATTTTATCTTCAATGAAAATCGTAGGTAATTTTAATAAAAATGCTAAAAATTTTATAGATCTTATTCATGAAGGAAAAATAAACATAGGTGAAAAATTCAGTGAAATTTTTCATGAAATGATTATAAAAAATTCTATTGAGATGGATTTTAATAATACTAAATACTTTATGGAAAGTTTTAGCTTTGAACAATTAAAGACATTAACAACAGAAGAACAATATTTGCTATATTTAAACGCTTATAAGAATTCAAGTTTTGAAAATAATAATCAAAAATCAGAGTTTGATAGATTTTTTAGAATAATTTTTAACTGGAACGATAATCATTTTAAAAGTGTAAGATATTTTTTATTAGCAGATGATAGCAATATAAATAAATCATTCATGTCAGAAAAAACCATAGATAAAAAAATTTATAGTACCATATTTTTCCATATTATTGATGATAAGGTAAAAGATAATAAAAATGATATAGAATATATAAATATGTTAATAAATTCACTGGCTATGGATTTTGACTATGGTTGTGACAGTGATGGTTTAATAAAAGGTGTTGAATGTATATATAATAATTTAAATCAGCAAGGTTTTGATAATGAAGATATTCATCCTCTAATAATAAAAATGCTGAATCTAAATAATAAAACTTATAATAATGGTGAAGATAGAGTTATTGATCTTTTAGAAGATGATGACTTTAAAATCGAGGAATTAGAAAAACTATGTCGTCATATTAATATAGATATGTTTAAAGACTATCTTAATAATTTTCGTTTACCTAATTCATTATTTGAAACTATTATGAATTCGAGACAGGAAAATAAAAATATGAAAAGATTAATGGTAGAAATAGAGAAGAAAAAAATTAATGAATTTGTAAATGTAAATTCAACAAGTCCCGATACAAACAGAAAAATGAAAGTAAGGATATAAAGAATATGAAGGAAGCTATTTTAAATTTTTGGACAATTAAGAATTTATTGCAAAAAATGAGTTTTGAAGAAAAATATTTTTTAGTAAAATATAAAAAAGATGTTGATAATTTTAAATATTCTAATGTGCATCAGGTGTTAATTTTTTTTAGGGATAAGAATAATAAGTATATAGAAAACAATTCTAAATCATACTCAAAAAAAGTTATTAAAGATTTTTCTTTTGAATCTAAAAATTACCTATATTTTCCTGATGAGAATACGATATTATTTAATTATTCTGGCTTGCAATTTCAAGAAACTATTAAAAATGCGAATGAAAAAGATCTGATAGATATATTATTAGTTAGTGCTCATACACAAATGTTAGACAAATTTTTAATAACTTATAAAACATTACAAAATAAAAATATAGAATTAAATAATGATGTAATAAAGAAACTTGCCCACTCATTTTTTGTCAGAAAATTAGAGTGGTTGGATGGAAGATTAAAATTTGACGAAGAATATTTATTTAAAGAAGAGTCTGATTTTTATGAGAAAATATTAAATATAAAAGGATTGGATGCGGTTAAAAGCAAATTAAATGAAATATTATTGTTATCAAAAGAACAGGTGATAGAAAGGGTATCACCATCTTTATGTAGAAGTAATATTTTAGGAGACTCTAATGATTTTTATCCCAAAAAAAGACTGGAATATTTTGAAAATTATTTAGAACGTTTGAAAATAATTATCGAAAGAAATGAACTCAACCACGTTATCGATACTAAAGCTATAGAATCCAAACCAAAGAAAAGACTTTAAATAACATGCTACAAATGATATAATAATCTCAAAGTCCTACTTTAAATTGGCAGGAAACATGATTAACATTGATATACTAAATGAAAAATTACCGAAAAAATATGAAATAATACATAAACTGAAAACATCGTCATTACTGTCCCGTGAAGATGTTGAATTTTATGAAAAAACAATTAGTTCACTGGTGATGAAAAAAGGAAGAAATGATTATTTTTTTAGTATATATAAAAAATGCAAAGGCAATTTTTCAGACCAAAAGAAAAATACTATAGTCTCTGATTTTCTGAATAGTATAAAGTCCATGAAGAGTTTGCATGATAATACAACTATTGATGATATATTAATAAATATCATGGAGTATTCAGATTACCAGTTCAGTAAAATAATAGAAGCCTCAAAAGAAAAAGAACTCATTACTTTAATGAATGTAGCTATAAATAAGGATAAATTCAGTAAAGTAGAAATCTTACTTAAAAAAATTCCTCCATATTTAGCTTTATCTAATTCAGGAGAAATTTTTAACTTTTTGCTTGGTTTTAAGCTAAAAGAACTAAAAGAATATAAAATGAATCCAGATAATATATTAATAAATAAAGAGGAAAGCAAAATAATAAATATTTTTTCTAATAATATAGACGAAATATTATTAAAGGATTTTTTAAAATTCAGCAAAAAACCATTTTCTGATATATTAGATGGAATAATAAATTCAGATAGTATGTATAATAAAAACGTAGCATTAAGTATTCAGAGTGGAAATTTTAAATTAGCTATAAAATGGAAAATTGAATTAATTAACTATTTAAAAAGCATTGAAATTTCTTGTGAGAAAGGTTTACTTGGAAATAATCTTGTTGATGAAATGAAAAATAATAAAATTAAGGTGAGGTTATAAATATGAAAGTATATGAATATTATATATTAAAAAAATTAAGTCAATTATCACCTACTTTGACCGGAACAAAAATAGTTTCATCTTCAAATACCGTAAATCTTTTTAATTTGAATATATCTCCTGATATTGATAAAGAAATATTAAAAGATTATCATTACGCACTTAATGATGAAGATAAATTACATATAAATGAATTTGATAATTATAATAATTTTTTATCTCAAAAAGAAACACAAAGAGATATTAATTCGGTATTTATAAAAAATATGTCAGAAGGAAAAGGTTTTAAAAATACTATTTTGAAAAAAATAAAAGATATTTACTCTTTAAAAGAAATGTTTGAAAATGATTTTAGTCCTAAATATTCAGATTTCGAAAAGATTTTGATTTCACTATCTCCTTATCAAACAGAATGTTATATAGAGAAATATTGTTCAGAAAAAGAATTAAGTAGAGCTTTAATATATCTGGCTTCTGAAATACAAGATAGTGCTATGAAGAAAATAGAGGTAGTAATAGATCATATTATTTCAAAAAATATAAAATTAAGTGATAAAATTATCAAGGATTATATTTTAACTGTTATGTCAGATGTAAATGATAGAATTCAAATAATTCAAAATAACAATAAAGGTATAGAAGAAAATAACAAAAAGAAAAATGAAATAATAAATACAGGTATATTAAAAATTTCCTTATTAACTGAAATAAATAAAGAAGAAATATCTTATACAACAATAAATCTCTTGAAGAAAGATAATTTAAAAGAACTTATGAAAGAAAAGAGAAATCATAATAAAAGAATAGAAATGGCTATATATTCAAATACAAATGCTAAAGTAATATTTGGAAAATCGAATAATATAAATGGTCATATGATGATAGTTGGTACTAGTGGCATGGGTAAAACATCTAATATGATGAATATCCTTTTTGGGGATAACTTCGAAAAATTCTGCGAAATATTACATGCCAATGTAGAGCGTAATATTTTATTAAAAAATACTCCCTTAGAAGCAGAAATTTTAATCGAAAAAGAAAAAACAATGGTTCAACAAGCTAAAAAAAGATTATAAGGTAAATTATGAAAAAATATTCAGGATTACAAATATTAAATGAAATGGTTCCTCTGGCTCAGGAATATGGTTCACCATTGCATCCAGCTATATTTTTTAAACATCTTTTTTATATTGAAACTCTAATGTATCTCTTTCTTGGTAATAGTAGTGAAAGAATGATTAAGGATTCAGTAATAATTGTTCCCTGGGGTATAAATTATCCTGAAATGCATAATTTGTTAAAATGCTTCGGTCAAAAAACAATTCATTTCCAAATAACAATGGATGTTCCTGATATGGATGGTTCCTATAATGGAAAAAAAATTATGCCATTTGTTGAAGAAACACATGTTAAAAAATTTATAAAAGATTATTATTCACAGGCACATACTTTAACTAACGATCAATTAATAAAAATAATAACTGAAACCGATACTACACCCTATTTCTTTGCCAAAAAAGCTGGTGAAAAATATACTATATCAGATAAACATTTCAGAGAATGTTCGGCTGTAATGTTAAAAACAATGAAAATAAATAATGAAAAAAAAGAAATATTAGATAATTTAGAAAATCAAAATTCAAATATTATTGACAGAATAAAGAAAAGATTATAAGGAAAAATATGAAAATTTTAAATTTTTACCATATAGGATTAACTATTCCTGAAAATGCTAAATATATTGGAAGATACAACAGGAAATATAATTTACCAGAATCTATATTCAAAAATCCATATGTAATAAAAGATCCAAAAGATAGAGGGACTTCTATTCCTAAATATGAAAAACATCTTTGGTTAATGCTAATGGAAGAAAAAATAACCAAACAACAAATTTTAGAACTTGAAGGGTATGATTTGGTATGTTTTTGTAAACAGCCTCATAAAGAAGTTGCCTGTCATGGTGATATAGTTAAAAAAGCTTTTCTTTACGTGAAAAATCATGAAAAATTATTTGATGAGAAACTAAGGTTATATAAAGAATGGAAGGCGAAAAAGTTAGACAAAAATAGTTAATTTTGTTACTCTTTATGTAAATTTAAATATTAAGAAAAGAAGGAATAAATAATGCTGATTAAAGGTAGTGAGTTAAATCATGATGAAAACCCAGATATGAAATTTAAAATGGTATTGGTAGTAAAGACCAATATTGGTATGGATGTAGGTAAAATTGCTTCACAAACAGCTCATGGTGCCATGAAATTCATGATTGATAATGGAGTTTTTGATACTGAAAATCAAACATTATCTATTCAGTTGGATGAAGCAAGTCTCGCATGGTTAATGGGGAATTTTAAAAAAGTAGCTCTGGCTGCCCGCAGTGATGAAGAATTTGATGCTATTTATAATAAAGCATTAGAAAAAGGAATTACAATATCAAAAGTAACAGATAATGGATTAACTGTTTTTAATGGAGTAAAAACAGATACGGTTCTGGCTTTAGGTCCTTGTGATGAAAAAATCCTTAATAAGATAACAGGAAATTTACCATTACTCAAATCAAGCTTACTTAAGTAATAAATGAAAAAGAGAGGGTATCCTCTCTTTTTTTTATCTTTTGTTTTTATATACCTTCTCCGTAAAACTCTGTCTTTCGGTTTGGAGGATGTTAATTATTCTCGACTTTTTAAATATTGAAACCATTTAGTAAGTTCTTGAAAATCAATATCATCTACATAAGTGGCAGTGTATAAATATGAACCATCATACATTCTCTTGGCTTCCAGTAAAACTGAAACTTTACTGAAATCAAATTTTTCCTCAATCAATCTTTTTAATAAATCATGATAAGAAGGTGCATATAAAGAAAGAATAGCTTTTTGTTGTAATCCATTATTAATAATATCTTCTTCTTCTTTAATGTTCATATTGTCATAAACAATGAATTCTTCTGATTCATCTAAACCAATTACTCGATCATTTATTTTCATTGTTTGATTTTTTAATATAGTGTCAATGGCAGTAGTTTTACCAGTTCCTGTTTTTCCAAAAACAATAATACTTTTATTTAATGGAAGTTTTATTAATGAATTAAGATCATTATCTTTTATTTCGTTTATAACTTTTTTAAGGTCGAATTTAATTTTATCCTTAACATCATATTTCGGTTGACAATAAAAACCTTTATCATTTGGTGAGTTAACAGGTTGAATCCAAAAGTCAGCTCTTTTATTATTTGGAACAAGATAATATTGCTCTAAATTATGATAATCATCCATAAGAGTATAGAATTTTTTATAACTTACCCTTCCAGTAATTTTATATAAATCATTACAAATATGTCTCAATGAACTAAATTTGGAAAACTCTTGAATATTTTCCAGGATAGATTCATGTTCTCCTGATAAAATATCATCATAAAACTCATTTAAATAAGTAATTTTCAAAATAACAAGCTGGATAATATCATCAATATGATCAATCTCATATTTCATATACATATCTCTTTGTTGGAATTTTGGGTGCTGTATAATTTTTTTTATTTCGCGGAGATCAAAATTCAAATATTTAGAAAAGGTTTCATAAATATAGATAATATCATCCAGATATTTTTTAGTTAAATTATCTGCATTGCTTGCGACTGGAATGTTTTGCTGAACATCAAAAACGTTCTGAAAACCCAATGAGTGAGCTAATATTTCCCCAATTTTGGAAAGAGAAAGGTTCACACCTTCTTTTTCAAGAGATTTTTTAAGTTTCTTTTTAGTACGAGTGAAGTTTTTATCATTAATAACAAGATTATTTTTCATATGTTTTTTCCTGTATTATAAATCATGTTATGACAAGTAGAAGGCATCAATGATTTATATGGATTAAACATTGATGAAAAAAATAAAGGTAATATTTGATGCTATCGCTTCGCCATCTTCGTCTACTTAGCCAGGTGTCAAATCACCTGACTGCAATATAATATATTTTTACAGATATTGTCAAATTTTAACTAATGATCTTTTTTAAGAATAAAGTTTATGGTATAGTAAAAAAAAATTCAAAGGAGGACTATATGGTAAATGTATCCAAAGAAGCAGTGAAATGGTTTTTAGGTTTAAAAAAAGAAAATGATAATTACTTAGTTCTTAGTCTAAAAAGTTCTGGCTGTAATGGTTTTAAATATGATCTACATTGGGAAGATAAGTTAAATGAGAAAGTTGAATATGTCGTAGAAAATAAAGATGGACTACTAATAGCTTATCCAGATATTTTTAAAAGCAATTTTGAAGGAACTTCAATAGAACTAAATAAGGAAGGATTAAATACTAAAGTAGAGTTCAAGAACCCTAATGTGAAAAATGAATGTGGGTGTGGTGAAAGTATTGGTTTTTAATTTTTTATATATAAAAAGCTTCATAGGGAATGAGGCTTTTATTTTGTGTCACAAAAGATTGTGATATAATAGATTAAAATATGAAAGGATTGGTAAATGAAGCAATTAAATGATAATGATAAAAAAATGTTTTCTAGCGGATATTGTCTTGAATATGCAATTGCCTTAAAAGAGGATTATGAACAAAAAAATATACCAGTGCAATTAGCTTTAGTTCAAAAAGAAATAGAATTTGATGATTTTTTAGAAGAATCTATTTTAGAGACAGCCCATGCTTTTGTATTAATAGAAGTTAACGAGATAAAATATGGTCATGATGCTCATGGGATAAGAAAAATAGATGAAATAATTGAAAGTTGTTTATTTTTATCCGCACCAAAAGAAAATAAAGCATTTTTTGAAACAGTTAATAGTGTTGAGGATGCTGAAAGCTATTTAGGTTCCGCTTCTGATGAAGCTACAGAAATAGCTAAAGAAAAAATATCATTAATGGATGAATTTAAATCATTTCAAAAGAAAAATAGATTAAATATTTAAGATATCAAAATCACTATTTTTTAATATAAATATTCTTTCCATTCAACTTATAGAAATAGGGTTTTTTATTAATTTTTTCTGAAATTCTACTATAAGATAAATTTATTTCGTCTAAATCTGGCATCCAGTCATTAAGCCATTCATCATGAAAAGTATCTAATGGATATTCCTCTTGTAAAGAAATGTGAAAACCTCGTTTAAGGCACTCATTAATTAATAAATTTAATCTTTTTTGAAGAAAAATTAATTTATTGTAGAAAAAAGTTACGTGTCCCGTTCCTAAAAGGTATTTATCAGAAATTTTAAAATCGCTAATATTTTTACCTTTATCCTGAGCATTCTTAACCAACGAGAAGATTCTTGGAAGCTCTCTATATTCTGCTATTAAATGTTGATCTGTCAGTTCTTCAACTGGAATTAAATTGATTCGGGTCATATAATATTAAAAAAGTAAATGTTTAGTTTATTTTATACACATTTTATATAAAAAAACAATTCCTTTGTTGCTAAAGCATAGAATTATGAATAAATTGTTAAAAAATAGAGGGGGATAAACAAATTCATTGTTTTATCTCTTTTATTTAGATATAATGAGGGATAATTTAATTGAGATTAAGGTTATAAGATGGAAAAATATTATCAATTATCAAAAAAAGAGATAAAAGATTACATAAAAATGGGCTTATTCTTAGTATTTTTAGGTGTAAGTTGTATTATTTTATTGTTAAATTTTAGATATAATAATAGTCCTTCTGATAAAACCCTGTTTTTCACAAGTGTTGTTTTTTTAATGCTATTGGTTAGTAGTCTTTTTGTTTTTATATATCGTCAACAACGTCGATATACTACAAAAGTAGTTGATAGTGTTTATGAAATTGATATCGATGAAAAAGATAAAGCTCTCTTTTTGAAATTTATAGAAAGAGAAAAAGAGAGATTGGAAAGAATTAAGAAAAGAGATAAGGGATACTGTTTTTATAATGTAAAAAGTATAAAAGCAGATTTCTATAACTTCAAAAGAAGATATAAAGATAAAGAAATAGATACTTTTATAGATATTAACGGTCTTTAATTAAGGAATTATTATGATGAATGCGGAACAGATCCAGGATATTCAGGATAAAAAGGATATGTTAAAAATAATCGACTGGAATAATGAAAAAGAAGTTGAGGTTGTAAATATAATGCTTCTTTTGGGGTTGGGTTATACAAAAGAAAAGCTTGCTAATGGTGAAATTGAAGAAATTTTCGGTCATAAGCAAGATTGGCTTTATCATTGTGAGCTTGGAAAGATTATTGATGATTTAAATCTTGAAAAAGGTTTAGATAAAACAAAGTATAATATATTAAATGAACATTTGTTAATAACTGCTGAAAAATTATCTAAAAAACAATTGAAATGCTGTGCTAAAAACATGATGCGTCGATTAGAAATGATAATGCACTTGTTAGAAGAACCTACTGATGTGTCTGAGGAAATAAAAGATCAGACCATTAAGCAATTTAATAAATGTAATGAAGTTTTAAATAATTTGCAGGAGGTCGTATGAGAAAAAGCTATCATCGCTGGTTATTAAATCAACAAAAAAGTTTTGAAAGAGGCGACCCATCTGCAACTGCAAACACTGATGAACTTTTAGATAAAATGGAAGGTTTCTTTAAGGAGCCTCGTCATGTGTTAAAAGAAATTATAGGTGCGTGGGATGGCACTCCTGAAAGCGTAGGGGAATAATATGAAAAATATTGGTTTGTATGATTATGTTAAAGATATGGACGGCAATATAGGCTATGTTGAAGCTATAGATGATAAAGATATATCTATAGACTGGTATGGAGTAAATAAAAAAGGCTTTTTAAAAGAATCTATTAAGAATTTAGAGTTATCAAAAATAAGCAAGAATGAAGAATTAATAATAGGCGATAAAGTTAAATTAGAAAAAATGTTTTATGATAAAAATACTGACAATAATCCTTTTGAAGTAGACGGTGAAGTTGTTGAGGATGATGGTTTCTGGATTCATGTCGAATGGTCTAATGGTTTCTGGAATACATATAAAAGAACTGATGTTGACTTAATCAAAATAAATTAATTAAAACAAAAGAACTTCTTTTGTGGAAAAAGAAGTTCTTTTTCTTTCTATGGTTAAGACTTATTAATTTTTATTATAACTAATAATATAAATATTCTTATAATTTTTTAAATCATTATTTTTTCTATAAGTTGAAGTCGTTATTCTAGCAACTTCATCTTTTTTTAATGACAATGAACCATTAAAGCTATAAGTATAAAATCTTGCTGAATTTATATTCCCAGGATTTTTAAAACCGGGTATTGAAGAAATATAATTTTGTTCAATGAATAGATCTGTATCATTGTTTGATGTTAAACCAAAATAAATATTAATTCCGTTTTCTTTTTTAGCTTCTTCATCGGGGATAAAAAGGTCATCATGGCTTAACCCAAAACCAAAACCAGTAATACCTTTATAAGAAGGAAGGTTTCCATAATGATAAGATTCTATATTATTTAAAATCATTTGTCTTTCAATATTAAAAATAGGATTGTTTTTAGAAATTTTAGCTTTTTCCAAAGCAGCCTTATTTGGATTTGTTATAATTTCTACAGAACCCTCTTTTTGAGGTTTATCTGAAACAGTTGAATATACCGCAATATTATATGTATAAGTTTTTGAAATATCAAACATGTTTGATTCTGCACAAACATTAAAAGATAATGCCATAACCAATAAAGATAATTTATATTTCATTTTATCTCCTAAGAAGTGTTAAAATAGAATGTGTGTTTCATTTTTAATTAAAATTATATGATAAATGTATTTTTAGCAACTAAATTTTGATTTTTTTACTTTTAATATGTGATAATAAAACACTAAATAATAAAAGGATATGATATGAGAACAAACAAAAGAACGACTCAATTAATAGTTATTGCATCTATGTTAATCTTAGTTATATTTTTTATATTTTGGGGATTAGATCTTAAAGCGAAGAAAGATTTTAATAAAACAGTGCAAAATCCAATTAGTGAAAATTATGAGAATCCTATAGCCGATCAAAAGATTTTGAATGAGGAATGGAAAATTTTTCAGCGCATTTACCTGAAAGAAAAAAAGGATAACCCTGAATTTATAAAAGATGTATTGGACGAATATCAAAAACGAAGATATATTACTTTAGATGGAATTTCAATTCCAGGGAGTTCAGATTTTTCAAGTTTAGGAGAATTTTCAGCAGTAAATTATTATGCAACCCTTTTAAATAAATCATGGGCTGATAATAAAGAAAAAAGAGAACAGTTAAAAACCGCAACTAAACATATAGGTGTAAGTATTCTAATTGTAGATGCAATAGCTGACCATGATTATAAGGTTTTAAATTCAATATTTGAAAATGCTATTAATTCTGATAATGAAAATAAAAGAAATGCGGTAATAGGTGCTTTAGATAATTATTTTGGGTTTTATGACCAGTTTATATATGAGCAATTATTAAGTAGCGATAGTAAAATATCACAGAATATATTATTAAGAAAAATGGATAAAATAATTCCTGTCGTAAAATTGAAATATATTGAAGAATAGAATAATTATTAAATAAAAAAGCCCATTAAGGGCTTTTTTTATGCTCATTTTTGTTCTTTTTCTCTTAAGCTTATTTCTTTAACAGAAACTGGCAATTCTCCAAGTTTAATAGAAGAAGATGATACAAGAGATTTATATATATCATTCCATATATCATCTTTTTCAATTCTATCTTCAATAATACTATCAAAAGCTCCTGGACTAACAACTACTTTTATATTATTATCTTTGTCCGAATCAGCTTTAGATAAATCTCCTGAAACTAATTTAAGGGAAGGTTTTTTTTCAGCTTCAATAAGTTCTTTAGCTTCCTCTAAAGAAGACTGAAGCATATCATAAAAAGCAGTACTACTTTCTTCCGTCATGGGTTCTTCATAAAATAACCCATATTCAAAAACAGCTTCAATAATATCATTCAAAGTAAACTCTGCTTTACTATAATACAAAGCCGAACCTTTCCTATCCTGATGTATTCCTTTAATTTTATTATTAAATATTTTTACTTTGTCATCAATCAGGCAAAAGCTGTTTGTTTGTCTGGATACAAGAATAACAGGTGTATTACGAAGTTTAGAGAATGCACAATCACTCATGGAGTAATTATTGTTATCACCTTCATTAAAACCACACATGCTAATGCATTCTTCTGCATGAAATAAGTCAGTGGGTGTTCTGTGATTAGAATTAAAGTAATCATTAAGATTATCAAAATCTTTTAATGGTGCATATTTAAATACTCTACCAGTAGAATAATATCTGGAAATTTCAAGAAAAGAAAATTCTTGCTCCGTAGAACCTAATTTTTTACATGCGGCACAATATGCATCCAGATCTCTTCCAATATAATAAGATATAATTTTGTTCCAGGGTTCTAAAGATAAAATGATATTGGCTAGTGTAGTGCCTTCTTCAATAGTAGCAGGCTGTTTCATGAAATGAAGAATACATAAATCATCTTCCTTCAGATATGTTTGAATATCCTGTAAAGGGTAATAAATGCTTTTACCGCCTTTCTCACTTTTTATACGAAGAACAGAGTCATTACAAAAAACTATTTCACCATAAATATTCATTTAAAACCTCTTGGAAATTTATATATTATATATTAAAAAATCCATTTTATACTTTGATAATCCGAATACTATATAGGTATTAATAAAATAAGTCCATTAAAATAATAAAAAAAAAAGAAACCTCGTAATAGGCTTCTTGTGTGGAAAGTAAAATTAAAAACCTGGAATGTTAAAGAGAAGCATTTAATCTGAAGTTATTAAAAGCTTCTTTGTTTTGTTCCTTATAATTCATAAGAAATTCAAAAGTTTCTTTGGGAAGTAGATTAGAAGGAATCTTTTTATCATTAAAGAATAAGTGTCTGATTTTGGTGCTACTGATAACATCCACCTCTGGAAAGTTAACTTCTTCAATAAAATCATTTTTCCATTCAGGAAAAAGATCTAAATAAAAAGTACTTGCATCACCTGTTTTATGACATCCGGTAATCGTAATTTGATAGTTATCATCATGAACTAATGAATATACTTCTTTAGTCCAGATTTCATCATTATTAAAATCATCAAGGGGTTTAATATCAAAAACAACATGACGGTGATTTTTACTGAATTCTTCATCAACTAAGCGTTGCAAAATATTTGTCATGACAGAAGCTCGTTCTTCATACGTAAATGGATTTTTGATATTAACTTCTGCATTAGCACTTCCAATCAAAACAACTACCTTATCAGCTTTACTTACAGCATATTTTAATGTTTCTACATGACCTAAATGCGTGGTTTGAAAACGACCAATATAAGCATAGAGACTTTTTTTATTACTGTTCATATAAACCTCTTTTTAAATTCCCTCTTTATTTTGTTTAGTATATCAAACACAAAAAAGAATAACAACTAAATTTTCTGTTTTTTATTAAAAAACTTGTTTATAAAATAAAGTAAATTAAGGTATAATATAAAAAAAATACAAGGAAAAAATATGACCACTAATAATGATATATATACTAAAGAAGAGCTTTGGAAATATCTTCTGGAAGATGATGTTAAAGGAAGTAATGAACATTTTAAAAAATTACATAAAACTATTACCAATAAAATGCTTGATGATGATAAAAATAATTATTCATTTAATGATGATGAAATAAACAGGCTTGCAAGTAATAAAAAAACAGAAGGTATTACTTTTTTTCTGAATGTGGCTGAAAATATAAATATTGAATTTAAAGCCGGACAAATTAAAAAAATAGAAAATGCTTTTATTCATACAACTAACCCTGAATTTAGCTTCCATAAAAAAAGATATGCAGAAAAAATTATATTTTTATTTTTAACTAATCATAAAACTTTAAAAATAGTTCAGGATTATGGTAATTTAAACACTGATGATAGTCTCAATATTTTAAATTCATATAAAGATTTCATGACTCTGAGAAATATTTTTATTGCAAGAAATAACATGGATATTGATAATCTGAAATATGTTTTAAATAAACTTGATTTTGATGAAAACACTAAACAAGCTCATTTATACACTATAGTTTCAGATCTTATTGAAATACCTTCCTCTAAAAAAGAAATTATTGGCTGTATTTTTGATTATGTTGAAGATAAAGATAAATTACTAAAATCAGTTAATGCAGTGTTAGGGCAGCAAAAGTATAAAAACCAGAAAATAAAACAAGAAGAATATTTCTCTCTTTTGGAAAAATATTATCTGGAAAGTAAAACTCAAAAAACTAATGATTTAAATATAGAGTTACCGAAAAAAAGATTATAATTTAATATTCATTAGCAAAAATAAAAATCTTAATATATTATGCTGTATTAAGGTTTGAAACGTTTGAACTATATAAGGCAAATTATGAAAATTAATTATGAGCAAAACCCATTAAATACAACTATAGAATTAGATGAACACGAAAAAAAGGATTTTTTTAATAAAATAAAAATAAATGAACTGGAAAACGTACTTTGTGATGTTTATTTTCATTTAAAGGATAATAATATAGAAAAAGCGAAAAAATCTTTGAAAATAGATTATTTTATTTCTGATAATAAATCCGATCTTGATAAAAGATGTGAGCTTATATTAAACCATTATTTAAATGCCTTAAATAATTCTCATAATGGGGATTGTACTTGTGAGTCATATTCCTGTGATAAATGTCATGCAGAATCTTTGTTAAATATAAATACCATAGAAGGTTTAGATAAGCATGAAGCCTATCAAATATATAATGCTTTTAAAGATAAAAATAATATTGATAATGCTATTCTTGTACTTGGAAATTATCAACCACTAAAATCAGGTGTGTGGGAAAAATATTCTGATGAAGAATTTTCTAAACATGCAACCCGCTGGAAAAAAGAAGCTAAACTAGCTCATGACTGGTTAATTAAATATAAAGAAGAACACCTGAATTGAGACCCTCACTGCCCTGAATACGGGGTTTTACAGCTAATATCTAATACAGGTGAAGCTATTCTAATTATATTGAGTTTTATCTAAAAGAATGATAATATGCATGTTATCATTCTTTTAATTTATAAGGATAATTTAAATGTCTATAAACAGCCTTAATGAATCAATGCATCGTCAAAATATAAATAATATAAGAAATTCTACCAACAGCAATTATATTGCTTCAAATATTAATAATGCCCATGCAACTGCCCTGTTTAAAGAAAGTTCATCTCTTTACAAAGAATCGTCTTCGCTGACTTTGCAATTTATAAATGAGCAAGAAAAAAGATATAAATTATCTAATTATAACAAAGAAACCATCAAAAAAATATTCTTTCATTTTAAGTCTATAATTTCTGAAATAGAAGCCTCTGTTGAACTATTAAACAGAATAGCTCAAGATAAACCAGAATTATATAATTTTATTAAAAGTAGTATAGGTGAAAATAATAAGATTATAAATAGCTCTGATAATGTAAATAAAGAACTTGCTTCTATCACTAACGCAATTTTTAAATAAGGATAACATTATGTCAGATAATAATGAAACGGCCAGATTTTTACAAAGATTAAATGAGCAAGCAAACGAAAATTATCATAATAACAATAGTTATTATAACATGAGAGAATCTCAACAGGCTCTGGAAGATGCACAAAGACATAATGAGAATGCCCTCAAAAGTGTAGAAAGAGGGAAGAATTTAGTCAAAAAAGAACAAGCTTTATCAAAGCAGGAAATTCAAAAAAATATTACCCAAAACAGTGAAGCTGTAAAAAATATTTATCCTTATCATATTAAGAATGAAATTTATAAAAGAGTAGTAGATGAAGTTTTTTCACATTTAACTGAAGAAGAAAAAAATAAATATACCCAAATGTTTGCGGATATTTATAAAGAAAAACTAAATGATGATGTTTTATATATA
>Ga0308160_10001780_pt1 | contig 28473 bp, 18 predicted proteins | sample PhyFR1_FD_201036 | JGI IMG/M metagenome (GOLD analysis project Ga0308160, IMG submission 201036) | Phyllosphere microbial communities from UC Gill Tract Community Farm, Albany, California, United States - DLSLF.R1 | ecosystem: Host-associated > Plants > Phyllosphere > Unclassified | place: USA... | reverse complement strand
TTTCGCCGGTGCAGTTACCGCTGTTGTAGCCGCCGCCCGTCTGCTTCGTGTGCACGAATTGCGAGCCGACGTTACCGCGGTATTCGAAGCCGAACAGCTCGCCGTTCAGGTCGCCCATCAGGTAAGCGGTCTGGACCGTTTCCTTGACATCCCAGAACTTGGTCAGGATGTCGGCGTTGACCTTCGTGGCCAGCTGGTACACGGTACCGAGCGAGCCGGACGGATTCCACGTGGCGATCGGAAGGCCGGTGGTGCCGGCAACGCCGGTACCCGTGCCCGGCATCGTCTGCGCAGCGAACTGGGCGCCGCCCAGGATCTCGAGACGACCTTCTTCGCCGCTGCGCGCTTTTTCGCGGTCGGTGAAGTTGTAGCCGAACTGCACGGCCGACATCGGGCCCCACTCCACCGGACGCTTGGCGTTCAGGCGGATTGCCTTGAGCGTGTCTTCCACGTACGGCTGGGCCAGGTAACCGGCCTGCGGCAGGATGTTGGTGGCGGTGCCCGACCAGCCGTTCACGTCGGTCAGTTGCGCAACCGCGCGGTCCGAATAATTCAGGCCCGTGCGCCAGGCGACGTCGGTGAAATTGCCGCCGTTGAAACCGGTCCACGAGATCGTGTCCAGCGGATTCGCATTGCCCGGCAGGCCGGCGGTGGTTTCGTAACGCGCGCTCAGCTTGGTCGCTTTCGACCAGGTGATGTCAGCACTGGTGCTCCAGTCACCCAGCTTGAGCTCGTTCTTCCAGCCGACCGTCTTCAGATCGTCTTCCGACGTCTCGACGTGGTTACGCACCACGCCCTTGTAGTTGGTCAGCGTGCCGCTGGTGGCGACACCGTTCTGCACGACGACGTTCTGCAGCACGCCGGCCGGGTCATACAGGCCCGACGTGTTCGAGCCGACCGCGCCTTCGAAACCGCTGCGCTTCAGGCCCGTCTCGCCGGCCGAATAGAACAGGTCGAGAGTCGAGCGGAAATCGCGATTCGGACGGAACTGCAGCGACATGAAGGCGCCGTCACGCTTGTGCGACGTCGATTCGGTGTCGGCGGTAAAGCCCAGTGGTACCAGCACGTTCTGGCCATTGAACGGCAGCGCTGCCGTGTTGCCGCCCCAGGCGTCGAACTTGCGCTGCTCGCCGCCGGTTTCGTCGTACGACGTGATACCCAGTGCGATGCCGAACTTGCGGTCGGCAAACTGGTCGATGTACGAGAACGAGACGCGGTCGCCGCTGCCTTCTTCGGCAGTGCGCACGCCCAGGCGGCTGCGCTTGTAGTTGGCGGCAATGACGCGCTTGCCGAAGTCCAGCGGCTGCACGGTTTTCAGGTCGATGGTCGCGGCCAGGCCCTGGCCGATGACGCTGGCGTCCGGCGTCTTGTAGATCACGACGCCGCCCATCAGCTCGGACGGGAACAGGTCGAATTCAGGATTGCGGGCATTGCCGGTCGAGGCCATTTCGCGGCCGTTGAGCAGCGTGCCGTTGAAGCTTGGCGACAGGCCACGCACCGAGATTTCCGATGCACGTCCCGAACCGCGGCTGCGCTGGGCGGTCACGCCCGGCAGGCGCGCGATCGATTCGGCAACCGACGTGTCCGGCAATTTGCCGATGTCTTCGGCCGAGATCGCCTCAACGATCGAATTCGAATTGCGCTTGATCGAGATCGCCGCTTCGATACCGGTACGGATACCGGTCACGGTGACTTTCGAGACGGCTGCGTTCGGGAACGCGGTGGGCGCGGCGGCCGGTGCTTCTTCCGGGGTCTGCACCGTGGCGGCGGCCACGGGCGTGTTCGGTGCGACGGGAGTGGCTTCTTCGCTGCCCGAGGCTTGCGCATACGCGTTACCTGCCAGGACCGACAGCAGCACGGCGCAACCGGCGGCGAACGGGTTCAACGGGAATGCAAACGTGGCTGCAGTACGGCGGCGGGCCTGGGTGGCCCGGGTGGCGGTGGCGTTCATGTGTCTCCTCGGTTTTTCTCAACTGCCGGTTACAACTCTGTACTAAAACTAGAGCCAGAACAGGGCAGCAATGTGTGGCGAGGATCATGGCATGCTTTGCACGACAACAACATTGTGCACGTTGTACTTGGGCTACACATTTGCGGCGTTTTCAGGCCTTACAAAGACTTTCGCACCCAATCTGAAGGCAATCTGAAGGTTGGCCCATGTTGGGCCTATGTAGTCGGGGTGAAATCGAATCCGCCCCGCATGATTGTTGGGCGGCAGGGTTTATAGTAACCTTCCATCAACACAACCATTACCGGCCCCGCGTTCCAGCATCGACATGCCGCCCCTGTAGTCCAACTACGTCAGCAGTAGTACGACTGGTACCAGCCCCAGAACCCATGAGACAACTCCTCGCCACCATCGTGCTCGGCAGCGCTTCGCTTGCCGCCTTCGCCCAGGCCCCGGCCATCGACCGCATGGAGCCGCCGTTCTGGTGGGCCGGCATGCACGACAACAAGGTTCAGCTGATGGTGCATGGCGAGGCGATTGGCGATCTGACGCCGACACTGACCTACCCCGGCGCGCGCATTGCGTCGGTCACGCGCACACCGAATCGCAACTACCTGTTCATTGACCTCGTGCTCGATCCGAAGGTAGCGCCCGGCACGTTCGACATCACGTTCAGCGGCGCCGGCCGCACCACCACGCACGCCTACCGCCTGCTGGCGCGCGACCCGGGTTCCGCGACGCGCCAGGGTTTTTCGAGCAAGGACGCGATCTACCAGATCATGCCGGACCGCTTCGCCAATGGCGACCCGTCCAATGACAACGTCGCCGGCATGCTCGACAAGGCCGACCGCAAGGGTGGCCTGGGCCGTCACGGTGGCGACATCCAGGGCGCGATCGACCACCTCGACTACATCGCGGACATGGGCTTCACGCAGTTGTGGCCGACGCCGCTCATCGAGAACAATATGCCGGGCTACTCGTACCATGGCTACGCCGCCACGGACCTGTACAAGATCGACCCGCGCTACGGCAGCAACGAAGACTTCGTGCGCCTGTCGACCGAAGCGAAGAAACGCGGCATCGGCATCATCCAGGACGTGGTGCTGTCGCACATCGGTTCGCATCACTGGTGGATGAAGGACGTGCCGGCACCGGACTGGATCAACTACAACGACAAGTTCGTCCCGACCCAGCACTACCACACGGCGGTGCAGGACCCGTACGGCTCGAAAGAGGACGCCGACAATTTCACGCGCGGCTGGTTCGTCAAGAGCATGCCCGACCTGAACCAGTCCAATCCGCTGCTGGCCAACTACATCATCCAGAACAACATCTGGTGGATCGAATACGCCAAGCTCTCGGGCCTGCGCATCGACACCTTCGGCTATTCGGACAGCGCATTTTTGTCGGAGTACACGCGCCGTATCATGGCCGAGTACCCGAACCTGAACCTGGTCGGCGAAGAGTGGAGCATCAAGGTGCCGGTCGTGGCGCGCTGGCAGCGCGGCAAGGACAACTTCGACGGCTACCGCGCCTACATGCCGAGCATGATGGACTTCCCGGTGGCCGAGGCGATGCGCACCGCGCTGGCGGATAAAAAAGGCGGCAACGTGTTCTCGGACGTCTACGAGACGCTGTCGCTCGACTACCTGTACCCGGAGCCGGGCAACCTGGTGCTGTTCGCCGACAACCACGACATGTCGCGCATCTACAGCGTCGCCGGCGAAGACTTCGACAAGTACAAGATGGCGATGGTGTTCATGATGACGGCGCCGCGCATTCCGCAGTTCTACGTGGGTGACGAGCTGCTGTTTACCAGCCCGACGAAGGACCGCGACGACGCCAGCTACCGCATCCCGTTCCCGGGCGGCTGGGCCGGCGACAAGGTCAACGCCTTCACCGGCACGGGCCTGAAGGACAAGCCGCGCGCGGCGCAGGCGTTCGTGCGCAAGCTGGCCAACTGGCGCAAGGGCCAGCCAGTGATCCACAGCGGCCGCATGATGCATTACGGCCCGCAGAACAATACCTACGTCTACTTCCGCTACAACGCGGATAAAAAAGTGCTGGTCGCGTTCAACAACAACGCAAAAGAAATGGCGCTCGATGTCGACCGCTTCCGCGAAATGCTCACGGGCGTGACCAGCGGCGTGGATGTCCTGACCGGCAAGACGTTCGACCTGCGCTCGACGCTCACGCTGCCCGCACGTGCTTCGGTGATCCTGGAACTGGAGACGCCGCGATGATGCGCAGCGCCATCGCACTGGCCGCCCTCCTCGCCTGCGGCGCCGCCCACGCGCAGATCGATACCGCACTATTCGTGCGCGGTGCATTCAATGGCTGGGGGACGGCCGATGCGCTGGCGCCCAAGGGCAAGGGCATTTACCAGGCCGACATCGCCGTCGCGCCGGGCAACCACGCCTTCAAACTCGGTAGCAGCGACTGGGCTGCCGAGTGGGTGATCGACCCGGACAAGAGCGTCAATCTGGCGCCCGATACCGCGTACCAGCTCGAACGCTTATCCGGACCCGAGACGTTCCTGTTCGTGCGCACCTCCGGCACCTACCGCTTCACGCTGGACGCGAGCGATCCGGCCAAACCGGCGCTGAAGGTCACGCGTCTTCCCGACGCCGACCGTACCAACGCGCCCGATCCGCATGCGGGCCACGCTGCGGTCGCCACGCAGGCCTGGCCAACGTGGGATGGCAAGACCGAGACGGTGCGCTACTCGACGCCGGATGCACAGGCGCTGCTGCGCCAGTACGTCCAGTCGAGCACGATGAGCCTGCGCGATCCCGGTCCGCAGCACGTCGCGTACGCCGAGCAGGAAGGCTTGCCGCGCGCCCGCACCGGCAACCTCGCCTTCGATGCGCTGTTCGCGCTGGCCGGCACCGAGATGCGCCTCAATTCGGTCAGCCAGATCAAGGACGGCAACTACAACGGCGGCAACGCCATCGATTGCGACTGCTTCTCGACCGGCGAGAAGTGGGCGTATGTCTGGACGCGCGACCTGTCGTATGCGGCCGACCTGGGCCTGGCCCTGCTCGACCCGCAGCGCGTGCGCAATTCGCTCGACTTCAAGCTCTCTGGCTGGCGCGCCGGCGTCACGCCGGTGGCGCAGATCCCTGCGACGGCGGACGGCCTGCAGATCGTCCAGGACACCGGCAGCGGCGGCAGCTGGCCGGTCAGCACCGACCGCCTGACATGGGCCTTCGCGGCCGAAGAGACGCTGCGCACGCTGCCCGCTGCCGAGCGCGCGTCATTCGCCAGCAAGGCGTTAAAGGCGCTGTCGAACACACTCGAGATCGATCGTGTGGCAGCGTTTGACGCGGCCACGGGCCTGTACACCGGCGAAGAATCGTTCCTCGACTGGCGCGACCAGACCTACGCCGCGTGGATGCCAGGCGACCTGGCGTCGATGGCCAGCGCGAAGGCCCTGTCGACCAACGTCGTCATCTTCCAGGCGCTCAAGCTGGCGGCGCAACTGGCGCGCGAACAGCGCGATGCGGCGAAAACCGCGCGCTACACGCGCTGGGCATCGGCGCTGAAACGCGCGATCAACAAAGAGCTCTGGCTGGCCGACGAAGGCATGTACAGCAGCCTCACCGCCGGTCACCTGGACGGCGCGCCGCTGCACAAGTTCGACTGGCTCGGCCAGGCGCTGGCCATTGTCAGCGGTGTGGCCGACGACAGGCAGACGGCGTCGATCCTGGCGCGCTATCCGCATGGTCCAATGGGCGCACCGGTCATCTGGCCGCAGCAGATCGGCGCGCCGGTGTACCACAACCGCGCCATCTGGCCCTTCGTCACCGCGTACGGCTTGCGCGCCGCGGTGCAGGGCAAGAACGCGGCGGTGGCCGATGCCGCCTACGCGACGCTGATGCGCGGCGCAGCGGTGAACCTGTCGAACATGGAAAACCTCGAGTGGTTGTCGGGCCAGCCACTGCTGCTCGACGAGAAGACCCCTGCGCTGAGCGGCCCCGTGATCAACTCGCGCCGCCAGTTATGGTCGGTTGGCGGGTATCTGGGCATGGTGATCGACAACGTGTTTGGCGTGACCGTGCAGGACGATGGCATCGCGCTGCGCCCGTTCGTGACGGCCAGGCTGCGACGCGAGACCTTTGGCGCGACGAACGAGATTGCCTTGCACGACCTGCGCCTGCACGGCAAGCGCATCGACGTGGTGCTGCGCCTGCCGCCAGCGGCCGAAGGCGACGGCTATCACCGGGTCGAGCGTATCCTGCTGAACGGCAAACAGGTCAGGGACACGCTGCTATCCAGCGATTTGCAGGCCGAAAACCGTATCGAGATCGTGCTGGGCAAACTCGTCGCCGGCGCGCAGGGCATCCGCCGTGTGCAAGCCAATCCGTATGACGAATCGTCCGTCACGTTCGGTCCGCGCGAACCGGTGATCGAGGCGCTGACGCGTGCATCGTCCAGTGCCGTGGGGATGACAATCGGCGCGAATGGCAATGCGGGGAATGTGAGCTACCGCGTCTACCGCGACGGCAAACTGGTTGCCGACAAGCTGCCGGCCGGCGCCTGGACCGACGACAAGGCCGGCGTGGCGTCGTGCTATGCGGTGGAGGCGCGCTTTGCCGACAGCGGCAATGTCAGTCACCACAGCCAGCCGCGCTGCATCGATGCAGTTGCTGGCACAGGCGTCGACATCGGCGTCACCGACCCGCGCGTGACGTCGAACCTGACGACCACGGCGCCGGATGCGCGCTTTTCACTACCCGCGATCCGCGACTGGGGCCGGCCGCAGGACCGCTTCGCCGTGGATGGAATGCGCGTCGAAAGCGCAGGCGACTACCGGGTCCAGGTGCGCTATCACAATGGTGCGAACCAGGTAAATCTGGGGATCAGTGGCGGGGTGAAGTGGCTGGTGTTGAAGAACAGCGCGGGCAAGGTCGTGGCCCAGGGTGTGATCCAGTTGCCGCATGCGCCGCTGTTCAAGGGCGCGACGCCCACCGTGTATTCGACGCCGCTGGCCGCGCGCCTGCGGGCCGGCAGCTACCGCGTGGAGATGACGGACTTCTACAATATGAGCTACCTGGAGAGCAACCGGACCTTCACGGGCGCCGGTGGCGCCGAACCGGCGAACCGGTTCGACATCCATGGCGTGCGCTTGCTGCGCGTGAAATAGGCCGGCTGGTTCAGGCAGCGGCGTCCGTTGTGGCGGCCGCTGCCTGTGGCGGCGCCAGCAGCAGCTTGAGCCGCCCTTCCAATACCCGGAACTCGAACGGCGTCGCCATCTTGCTGACTTCGCCATCGACGGCGACCTTCAGGCGCTTGCGCCCGTATAGCGACGGCGTGCGCACGGTCATGCGCTTGAACGAGAACGCCACGACGTCGTCGGCGCCACCCAGCTTGCCAAGTGCACCGCGCACCAGCAGGCCCAGCAGCCCCAACTTGCCCATCGGCTTGGGCGCCAGCGCCGCCAGCTGGCCATCCTCGACCGCATCGGTCAACTGTTCCATGCCGACCTGTTCCATCTGCAGCCGATTGTTCCCCACGAACAGCGTCGTCGTACGCAAGCGCTGCTCCTTGCCATCCAGCTCGAGCCGGATCTGCAGGTGGCGATGCGCCCGCAGCGTCATCTTGATGGCCGAGAGAAACGCGACCACGCGGCTGCGTCCGAACTCGCGCTTGTCGTGCTCGCGTTCTTCGAGCAGCGCCGGGTACAGGCCGACACTCGCATTGACCAGGAATATCTTGTCGTTGAGCATGCCTACCTGCACCGGCTTGATCTTGCCGCGCAGCAGCGCATGCACAGCCTCGGCCAGGTCTTCCGGAATCCCGTGGGTGCGCCCGAAGTAGTTGAAGGTGCCCTGCGGCAGCACGCCGAACGCGCACCCGGCCAGCACTGCCTGGTGCGCAACCGTGTTGATGGTGCCGTCGCCGCCAGCGGCCACCAGCACGCCACCGCTGGCGACGGCCTTGGCCGCCATGTCCTTGGCGATCTGTTCAATGCGCTCGGGCTCGTCCACCACTTCCAGATGGCACACGCGGCCACCGGCGTCCATGACCTCGTTGATCGTGGAGATGCGCATCTCGGTTTCGGAATGACCCGATCCCGCGTTCAGAACAATGAAGAAAGGAGCGTCAGGTAGCAACTCGGTGGCTGGCATCGCAGGGTCGATTCGGTAAGAGTGGTTGATCGAGAATGCAGCCATCGTATCACCGGCATTGACGCCGCTGGGTGCGTTACACAACGCTCGCGTGCAGGGGCCAGGGCCCTGGGCGCAAGCCAGAAACCATGAGCGAATTTCATCGTTGGATGAGATAACATCACTTTTATTCAATCGACTGGCTGATCATAATCGACGGACCGGGCACACACAGGTGTGCTCTCAACCCCGGAGCAGCTGGCTATGATGAATGAAGATTTTACGTTTGCGATCAAGACCGTTCGGTTCGATGAACATTACCGACCGGCCGATGGCACGCGGATCACGACCAATTTCGCGAACCTGGCCCGGGGAGAACATCGGCAGGACAATCTGCGCAAGGCCTTGAACATGATGGACGCGCGTTTCAACGCGCTGGCCCAGGCGGACAATCCCAGGGGCGATCGTTATGCCCTCGAACTCGACATCGTGTCGGTTGAGATGGCGTTGTCGGCCGACGGCGGTGGGGATGCGTTCCCGCTGATCGAAATACTGAAAACCACGATCGTCGATCGCGAGACCAACCAGCGCATCGAAGGCATCGCGGGGAATAATTTTTCCTCGTACGTGCGCGATTATGACTTCAGCGTCCTGCTGTCGGATCACAACAAGGACCGACAGGAATTTGGCGTCCCGGAGAACTTTGGCGACCTGCACGGAAAGCTGTTCCAATGCTTCATTGCGTCGGCGGCCTACAAGGACCATTTTGGCAAGCCGCCGGTGATCTGCCTGAGTATTTCAACCAACAAGACGTACCACCGCGCTGACCATCAACATCCTGTCTTGGGCGTGGAATACGTCCAGGATGAACCCTCCCTGACCGACCACTACTTCAGCAAGATGGGATTGAAGGTGCGCTACTTCATGCCGCCCAATAGCGTTGCGCCACTGGCCTTCTATTTCGTCGGCGACCTGCTGGGTGACTACACCGATCTGGAATTGACAGGCACGGTCAGCACGATGGAGGCGTTCCAGAAGATCTACCGGCCCGAGATCTATAACGCCAATGCGTCGGCAGCGAAACACTTTCAGCCGAAATTGAAACACCAGGATTATTCACTGACGCAGATCGTGTACGACCGGGAAGAGCGCAGCCAGCTCGCAGTCAAGCAAGGGAAATTTGCTGAAGAACATTTCATCAAGCCATACCAGCCAATCCTGGAGCGCTGGGCAGCCAGCTACACCTTCTGAAGACCAAACACGCAAAGCGATCTGACATGAAAAAATTATTGCCCACTTCAACTGCCGGCAGCCTGCCAAAACCCGCCTGGCTCGCAGAACCAGAAACCCTTTGGTCGCCTTGGAAATTACAGAACGAAGAACTGGTCGAGGGCAAACAGGATGCACTACGCCTGTCGCTCGAAGACCAACAACAAACAGGCATCGATATCGTCAGCGATGGTGAGCAGACCCGCCAGCACTTCGTCACGACCTTCATCGAACACCTGAGCGGTGTCGACTTCGAAAAGCGCGAGACGGTCAGGATCCGCAATCGTTACGATGCCAGCGTCCCGACTGTGGTCGGCGCCGTGAGTCGCCCAAAGCCGGTATTCGTCGACGATGCCAGATTTTTGCGCCAGCAAACGAACAAGCCGATCAAATGGGCCCTGCCCGGCCCGATGACCATGATCGACACGCTCTACGATAGCCACTATAAAAGCCGCGAAAAGCTGGCCTGGGAATTCGCAAAAATCCTGAACCAGGAAGCGCGCGAGCTGGAAGCCGCCGGTGTCGATATCATCCAGTTCGATGAACCGGCGTTCAATGTGTTTTTCGATGAGGTCAATGACTGGGGCATCGCCACGCTGGAGCGGGCAATCGAAGGCCTCAAATGCGAAACGGCGGTCCACATTTGCTATGGCTACGGCATCAAGGCCAATACGGACTGGAAAAGGACGCTGGGATCGGAATGGCGCCAGTACGAATCCATCTTCCCCCAGCTGCAGAAATCGAACATCGATATCGTCTCGCTGGAATGCCACAACTCGCATGTGCCGATGGATTTGCTGGAACTCATTCGCGGCAAGAAGGTAATGGTCGGCGCCATTGACGTGGCCAGCAATATTATCGAAACGCCGAAAGAAGTGGCCAATACCTTGCGCAAGGCGCTGAAGTTCGTCGACGCCGACAAGCTGTGCCCTTGCACCAATTGCGGCATGGCGCCGTTGTCGCGGCACGTCGCGAAAGCCAAGCTGGCTGCGCTGAACGCGGGTGCAGAGATCATTCGGCGGGAACTGTCGGCCTGAGCCGGCGAGATTCCCGAGCCCTGCTGGCCGAATATAGACAGTGCAATCCTACATTCGCGCCAGCCACGGGACTATTCGTGTGCTGAAGATACCTGACTATGATGGGGCCATATTTCATCACGAGGAGATCAGCATGGCACTGCAAAATGAAGGCAATGACGTCAACGCACATCGTGATCAGCAGCGTATGGGTGACGGCACACGCAACGACGACACCGCAGGCGAGCCGGCCGCAACTGAAGACGACCAGCAGGCGACGATGCCGCCAAGCGAGACCGACGACGACCAGTACGACCAGGGGACCGTGAAGCGCGAGAGCTGAGTGTCGCTATTCAGATGGTGGCGGCCCGTTAGCTGCTATCCAGTGCCTGTAACCGCATTGGCAGCACCCGTCACCCGCTCCGGCTCCAACTAAAGTCACAATCACAATCACAATCGGTGTCACACAATCGCACAATCGGGGTCAGGTCTGACATTCAGACACGAGCTCAACAATAGGTCTATCTGTGACAGCCCTCGTGGAGGGTCAAAGGAAGAGTTCGGGTCCAAATGTCGGACGTGACCCACACATTCTTGACCCACACATTCTGAACGGGGGACCAGACCTGCTATTCAGAAATGCTGGAGGCCCACCCACTGTCTGCCCGTAAATGCAAAGGCAGTGTGGATATTACATCTGCCGGACCTTCCACATCCCAAGAAAAAATGCAGCAACCGCAACCGTTCATCTCGGACACGTATGACAAATTTTCTTTGTTGTGTTCGATCCACGATTCAGCTTCGTCGACTTCGCCTGCCGTGTCGACTAAAGCGCAGATTGATGCACGCGTTTTCATACTTAATACCTAAAAAGAGCACAATCGGGGTCAGGTCTGACATTAAGACACGAGCTCAACAATAGGTCTACCTGAGACAGCCCTCGTGGAGGGTCGAAGGAGGAGTGCGGGTCCAGATGTCAGACCTTATCTCACATTCTGTGACCCTCACATTCCGGGCAAGCTGCAAAGATTGCGGACTGTCACGAAGGGCACCAGCCGACCTGTTGCGGACCTCCACACTACCGGTGAGTTACGCTGTTACCGGACTGCCGCTGGCCGCTTGGCAGAGAACAAGTCTCGTTCCAAGACCCATCCACGAGTGAGCTGACTCTCTGGACCAACATATTCAGCCCTGGCCCAACCGTTGCGTGTTTCAAAAACTCGTAATGCATTTCCTGTGACGGCATAGGCTTTGCGTGGTTTGGGACTCGACGGATCGTCATAAAAATATGCTTTTTTCGACGCGACAATCCTGATTGACTCCCAGCTGCCTGGCTTGGTGAGCGCAAATGTCGACGGATCTGATGCGAAGCGCTGGACGTTCCAGCAACCGCCATGCTCTTCTTCTAACTTCAGGCGAATTGCCGGCTTTCCGTTAAATGTCAGCTGCTCAAGAACACCGTGAATGACCTCTTGCGGATTGCGCTCGCCTGGAAACCATGTCTCTACCCGATCAACTGAACCACTCACTTTGCCGCTGACAAAAAAGGTGCAACTGAACTGGCCTCTCCCTGTGGAACTCTCAAAATATCCCGTCAAGGAACCGTATCGGTCGACTCCGACGAGCAACCCGTCATAGTCTCCCGATACGACCGGCGCAGCCAAGCAAGGCCAGGCTGCCGACGCAATAAGCCAGATTAGAATTTTCTTATGCACTTATGTCGTTTCATATGCGTACGGCTGTCGAGTCGTTCGCGAATTCGTGGAACCTGCTGGAAGTCCGGTGATGGCCGAACTGAGACGTTGGATCATCGTAGCAGGTTACAAAGATCGAAAATGCTACGAATGACCGGTTTCTACCCGCGAGGCATTATCCGCCCGGCGCGTCGTCAGCCGTCGGCCAGTGATCCGGATCCTGCAGCAACTGGTACATCACATACGCATCGATATAACCCAGGCGCTTGTGGCGAAACGCCTTGGGCAGCGTGCCGACAATCGAAAACCCGAGCTTTTTCCACAGGCCGATGGCTGGCCCATTGGTGCTGACCACATGGTTGAATTGCATCGCCAGATAGCCGCGGCTGCGCGCTTCGATCAAGCTGTGCTGCCCCATCGCGCGGCCCACGCCCGCCCCCTAAGCCGCCGGGTTGACCATGTACGAGGCATTGGCCACGTGATGGCCGCGCCCGACCTGGTTTGGTACCAGGCGGTACATTCCCAATACCAAAAAGCAATCGGGGTCAGGTCTGACATTCAGACACGAGCTCAACAAAAAGTCTATCTATGACCGGCTTTCTGAAGGGACCAAGGAAGAGTCCGGGTCCGAATGTGAGACCTGACCCTCGCATCGTGACCCTCGGATCGTGAAAAAGCACTGACTGTCACGACAGGCCGCTACCGGCCCAAGGCGGACGTAGTCCCGCAACCCGTTTCAGATGCTACGAATGACCCTACTGCAATTCCAAGCTAGTGTACTTGCCGTTACTAGTGTTGAACATACTCGCTCGGAGTTCATCTGTTCGCCGGTCGGTGCGGTCGATCATGCAATCCAACGGCTCTGCTGGACTCGCCCATTTGCAATCGGCATCTCGCAGAGAAATCCAGATGCGCTGCGCGTTTTTCAGCTTCTCGCGGTCTTTTTGTTCAAGCTGAGTCATCAGGCTTTTGTAGGCCTTATTCAGCTTGTCATTTGCAGTCGCAAGCTCAGCTGGACGAGTGTCGCCATTTACGGCCCATGCGGGGTTGAGGAGCAATTGGCCGCTGACCAAGAGTAAGATTGGCAATCCCTGCCTGAACATAGGTGCTCCGTTAGAGAAACTCATGAGTAATCGCAGCCCTCGATGGCGCTGACCGCATGGACGTCCGCTTCTGACCGAAATCAGCCGGTCACTGTCAGGCCGGTACTGATTCAATGCGTACCTCCATGCTAGCACTGTGGGCCGTTCAGCCTAAGGGACTGTACGTGAATTTGATTCGATTCGGTGAGACAAAACCCGTCCGCAACTGATTCAAGATTTACGTGCTCTACAACGACCGCAACATTATCGCCAGCCTTGGCACCGACCACTCTGAAGCCGCTTGGTTCAAGGCTAATAACTTTTACTACGATTTGCCCACGTGGTGACTGCAAGAAAAGATCGTCGCCCATATGGACTTCGCCGCTGCCAACCTTCCCAAAGAAAATAACAGATCGTCCTGCGATCAAGAGCGCGTCAACTACAGCAAGTTGAAAGGTCATATTGTCTGAATTGGCGAACTATGTAGCGTTCTTCTGTCTATGAGTGGCAGTATTTAGCGCTTTAGGGATGGTCCGCTTCTGGCCGACCCCAGACGTCAAGACCATCGTAGCAGGTTGCCAAGATCGAAATGCTACTGATGACCAGTTTCTACCCGAGAGGCACATGCAACCGCCTCCGCAGCATCCATTACCCGCCCGGCGCGTCGTCAGCCGTCGGCCAGTGATCCGGATCCTGCAGCAACTGGTACATCACATACGCATCGATATAGCCCAGGCGCTTGTGGCGAAACGCCTTGGGCAGCGTGCCGACAATCGAAAACCCGAGCTTTTTCCACAGGCCAATGGCTGGCCCATTGGTGCTGACCACATGGTTGAATTGCATCGCCAGATAGCCGCGGCTGCGCGCTTCGATCAAGCTGTGCTGCCCCATCGCGCGGCCCACGCCCGCCCCCTGAGCCGCCGGGTTGACCATGTACGAGGCATTGGCCACGTGGTGGCCGCGCCCGACCTGGTTCGGCACCAGGCGGTACATGCCCAGAATCCGGCCGCCCGGACTCACCGCGACAAAACTGCCCACGCCCTCCCCCAGCCAGTAGTGGTAACCGGCTTCGCGCGACGTCGCGTTGCTGAAGACATAGGTTTCACCCGCCTCGATATGGGCGCAAAAAATAGCCCACATCGACTCGAAATCGGCGTCGAGCGCAGGGCGTATAACAAGGTCTTTCACAACAATCTACGGGAGTGCCAGGACAGGGCGGTCCGCTATTTTGCCTGAAAAACCACGAATTATCACGCGCCATATTGACAGCTTAGCCACGGCCGAGGCGGAAGTCGGCGCTGCCTGGCCGGCCCGGCAGATGCAGGCGGCTGGTGGCCGCTGGGGCTTCAGCCACGATCTGGCCACGCCGCAACACGAAGCGGCGCGGGGCGCGCAGGCGGATCGCTTCCACCGTCGAGCCGGCGTCGAGGATCACCAGATCCGCGTGGCAGCCCGGTGCCAGGCCATAGCCGTCGAGCCCGAGGATCCGCGCGGGCGTCTCGGTAATGGCGGTAAAGCACGACTGCATCGCTTCGAGTCCCGTCATCTGCGCCACGTGCAGGCCCATGTGCGCCACCTCGAGCATGTCGCCCGAACCCATCCCGTACCACGGATCGAGCACGCAATCGTGGCCGAAGGCGACGTCGACCCCCGCTGCCATCAGCTCGGGCACGCGCGTCATGCCGCGCCGCTTCGGGTAAGTGTCGTTGCGGCCCTGCAGCGTGATGTTGATGAGCGGATTGGCGATCGCCGCTACGCCGCTCTCCGCGATCAGCGGGATCAGCTTGCTCACATAATAATTGTCCATGGAATGCATCGACGTCAGGTGCGAGCCGGCCACCCTGCCCTGCAGCCCCAGGCGCTGCGTTTCATATGCCAGAGTTTCGATATGGCGCGACATCGGGTCGTCGCTCTCGTCGCAGTGCATGTCCACGCGCAGGCCCCGCTCGGCAGCGAATTCGCACAGCAGCCTGACGGATTCGGCGCCCTGCGCCATCGTGCGCTCGAAGTGGGGAATGCCGCCGACGACGTCGACGCCCATGTCGATCGAGCGCTTCAGGTTCTCGAACGCGTTGGCGCTGCGCAGCAGGCCGTCTTGCGGGAACGCGACCAGTTGCAGGTCGAGATACGGCGCGACGCGGCGCTTGACTTCCAGCAGCGCCTCGACCGCCAGCAGCCGGTCGTCACAGACGTCCACGTGGGTGCGGATCGCCAGCAGGCCGCGCGCCACCGCCCAGTCGCAATAACGCAACGCGCGCTCGATCAGCGCATCCTGACTCAGTTGGGGTTTCAGCTCGCCCCACAGCGCGATCCCTTCCAGCAAGGTGCCGCTCTGGTTGACGCGCGGCAGGCCGTAGCTCAGCGTGGCATCCATATGGAAGTGCGCATCGACGAATGGCGGGCTGACCAGGTCGCCGGCGGCGTCGATTTCGCGCACGCCCCGTGCTGCCAGTTGCGGTGCCAGCGCCGCGATGCGGCCGTCCAGAATGCCGATGTCGATGCCGGTGCGGCCATCGGGCAGCGTGGTATTGCGGATCACGAGGTCCATGGTGACTCCATTGAATGGTTGTCCGATTGTAGCAACTGTGGCACAACCGTATGGCAATGCTGCAACGCAATATCATCCGCGCCGAATAAGCCACCAACGTTCATTGCACCGGCCAACAATCGTGGGTACACTGACTTTATTGCAGCGCGCCATACTTGATAGATAGGAAACTTCATGACCTCACTCTCCGAGCAGTTGTCCGCAGCACCCACCAATTACCTGACTGCACCGATGAACGCTCAACTCACGGTGCTCAATGCACTGGCCACCCAGGCAATCGACAGCGCCAGCCGCATTACCGCGCTCAATCTGACCACGTCCCAGGAAGTCCTCGAGCGCTCGGCGCAGACCGCCCGCCAGCTGATCGGCGCGCGCGATGCGCGTGACCTCGCCGTGCTGCGCAGCCATGCCGAAGAACAGGTGCACAGCCTGTTTGCGTATAGCCGCGAATTGCTCGGTATCGCTGTCGGCGCCCAGCCATTCCTGCTGCGCAGCGCGACGCCGGCACCGGCACCTGCACCAGCACCAGTAACGGCGCCGGTCGCCGAGGTGGCGCAGGCCGTCGTCGATGCCGGCAAGGCCACCGCCGACACCGTGCAGGCAGCAGCCGAGCGCACGATCGATGCGGTTGCAGCGGCGCCAACGCCAGAACCTGTCGCCGTCGCTCCAGCGCCGGTTGCCGAAGCGCCCGAGCCGGAAGTCGACGCAGCGCCACAGGCAGAACCTGCGCCCCAGCCTGCCCCGACCATCGAAGCGGTGGCCAGCGTACTGCAGGAACCAGCACCCGATGACGCGGCGCTCAACGTACTGTCCAGCCCTGCGGCGGCCAAGCCCACGCCGATCGCCCAGGCTGCCGGCAACGGCGCCGTCATGGCGGCAACGCCACCGGCGCCAGCGGCCGCGCCAATCGAGCGGCGCGACCCGGACGCCCCTGCCACGGCGGCCACGCCACGCCGGCGCCGCAAGTAAGGCAGCGGCTCACGCCACAGCCGATAAGGCATCAGACAAGCGCGGCAACAACGGTGCCGCGCTGCGCCAAACAGGCGAAACGATTACACTAGCGGACTCTCGCCCTGATACCGTAGGGTGGACGGCTGCGCCGTCCACGCGTTCAAATCACGCTGATTTCGTGGCGGCGTGTTCAAATCACGCTGCTTTCGTGGCGTATTGACATTGGTTGAACGCGTGGGCGGGGTTCCCGCCCACCCTACGCCGGCATCAGGGCTCCGGCCCGCTTTTTTTCGGGCGCAACCGCAAGGAATTCGAATGAGTTTGTCCAGGCTGATCGGCGGCTTCGTGCGCCGTCATTGGCAATCCTATGCCTCGTCGGCCGTGATGCTCGTCGGCGTCGCGATCTGTACGGTTCTCATCCCCCGCAAGGTCGGCGCACTGGTCGACGCACTCGCCAACAACCGCCTCGGCGAGCAGGACCTCCTGCTCGGCATCGCCCAGGTTCTCGGCCTGGGCGTGGCCATCTACGTGCTGCGCGTGTGCTGGCGCATCCGCCTGTACTCGGCCGCCTACCAGCTCGGTGTCGAGCTGCGCACGCGCCTGTATGCACGCCTGGCCGCGCAAGGTCCCGCCTTCTACCAGCGCCAGCGTACCGGCGACCTGATGGCGCTGGCCACCAACGACATCGACGCCATCGAGATGGCCGCCGGCGAAGCCCTGCTGGCCGCGTTCGACGGCACGCTCACGCTGGTGATGGTCCTCGGGATCATGACGCTGGGCGTGGACTGGCGCCTGGCGCTCGTTGCACTGCTGCCGTTCCCGCTGATGGGACTCGCGTTCTGGTACATCTCGACCCACATCCAGAAGGCCGAGGGGGATGCGCTCAAGGGTTTCTCGAAGCTGAACGACCACGTGCAGGAGTCGCTGTCGGGCGTGCGCACGCTGCGCGCCCTCGGCCTCGAAGCGCGCAGCAGCACCCAGTTCGGCGTGCTGACGGCCAACGCGGCCGAGGCCAGCCTCACCGCGCAGAAATGGGAAGCGGCCTACGAGCCGGCCGTTGGCCTGGCGCTGACTGCCGCCACCGGCCTGACGCTGGGCCTGGGCGGCTACCTGGTCTGGCAGAACGAACTGACGGTCGGCGCGCTGACCAGCTTCACGATGTACCTGGGCCAGCTGATCTGGCCCATGTTCGCCGCCGGCTGGGTGGTCACGCTGATCGAACGGGGCCGCGCCGGCATGGCGCGCCTGCAGCCGCTGCTCGAGGCGCCGCTGTCGGTCGAAGACGCCGGCACGATCGACCAGGTGGGCCAGGGCCCGCTGGTGTTTGATGGCGTCACGTTCACGTATGGCGTGAACGGCGCCGGCAAGGACGGCGCCGACAAGGAAGGCGCGGCCGCTGACGACACGGCGCAGGCGCCCGCCCTCTCCGGCGTGTCCGTCACGCTCGAACCCGGCCAGACGCTGGGCCTGGTCGGCCCGACCGGCTCGGGCAAATCGACGCTGCTGCGCGTGCTGCTGCGCCAGGCAACGCCGCAACAGGGCCAGGTGCGCTGGGCCGGGCAGCCGCTCGACGCCTATCGCCTGAGCGCCCTGCGCAACGCCACCAGCTGGGTGCCGCAAGAGTCATTTTTGTTCTCGGCCACGATTGCCGAGAACATCGCGCTGGCCCGACCTGACGCCACGCGCGCCGAGATCGAAGGCGCGGCGCGCATGGCCGCCATCCACGACGACATCCTGCGCTTCCCATATGGCTACGACACGCCGGTCGGCGAAAAAGGCATCACGCTCTCGGGCGGCCAGCGCCAGCGCGTGGCGATTGCCCGTGCGCTGCTGGCCGACAATCCGCTGCTGCTGCTCGACGACGCGCTGTCGGCGGTGGACACCGGCACCGAAACGCGCATCCTCGAACACCTGGCCGAACTACGCCGGGCGCGGCCCGAGCGCGCCGCCATCATCGCCAGCCACCGCCTGTCGGCCGTGGTCGGGGCCGACCACATCGTGGTGCTGCGCGCCGGGCGCGTGATCGAAGCCGGCACGCACGACGAACTCTTGCTGCTGGACGGCTGGTACGCCAGCCAGTGGCGCTACCAACAACTGGAGGCCAGCCTTGACGCAACCTGAAGCAACGCTGGACACAGCCGACGCATCCACCACCACCACGCCGCCGCCCAAGCTTGATAACAGCCTGGAACGCGGCGTCATGCGCGACCAGGCCAGGCTGGCCACGCGCCTGCTGCGCCGCGCCGCCGCGCCCGAACAGCGCCACCTGATCATCGCCACGCTGTGGCTGATCCTGGCGGCCGCCTTCGAAGTGGTCGGCCCGCTGCTGGGCAAGGCGCTGATCGACGACCACCTGCTGCCGCGCCATCTCGACTGGCCGCAGATGGCCCTGCTGCTGGGTGGCCTGGTGGTCACCGGCTGGGTCTCGAGCTGGGTGCGCTATCTGCAACTGATCCGCCTGTCCGGCGTGGCAATGCGCTCGGTGCAGCGCCTGCGCGAATGGGTCTATGACCACGTGCTGCGCCTGCCGATGGCCTTCTTCGACCGCGCCATCACCGGTCAGCTGGTCAGCCGCGTCACCAACGACACCGAGGCTGTCAAGACGCTCTACATCCAGGTCCTGTACGTCCTGCTCGACAATTCGATCGTCCTGATCGGCACGATGGTCGCGATGGCCTGGCTCGACTGGCGCCTGATGCTGATCGTGCTGTTGCTGGTGCCGGCGGTGGTCGGCATCGTCTGGCTGTATCAGCGCCTGTCGGCGCCGGCCGTCACCCGTGCGCGCGCGCTGCGCAGCGACATCAATGCGCAGATGGCCGAGTCGATCGGCGGCATGACCGTGCTCCAGGCCAGCAATGCCGAGCTGCGCTTCGGCGAACGCTTCCTGGTCACCAACCGCACCCACTACACCGCGCGCCTGGCCGAGCTGCGCGCCAACGCCTTCCTGCTGCGCCCTGCGCTGGACCTGCTCAACGTCGCGCTGCTGGCGCTGGTGATCTTCGCCTTCGGCCAGCGCGAGATCGGCGCCGTCGAAGTGGGCGTGCTGTACGCGTTCGTCAGCTACATCGCGCGCGTGGTCGAGCCGCTCATCCAGATCACGATGCAGTTCAGCGGCCTGCAGCAGGCGGTGGTCGCGGCCGCGCGCGTGAACACGCTGCTCGACGAAGCCGGCGCGCCCGAACATGACGTGGACCGCATCCATGGCCAGAATGCGTTCTCGCCCGATGCGCCGGCAGTGAGCGTGCGCAACGTCGAATTTGCGTACGTGCCCGGCCAGCCGGTGCTGCACGACCTGTCGCTCGACGTTCCGCAAGGCGCGTTCTTCGGCATCGTCGGCCACACGGGCAGTGGCAAGTCGACGCTGCTGTCGCTGCTGCTGCGCTACTACGTCGTCGAACAGGGCAGCATCGAGATCGGCGGCGTGCCGCTGGCGAAGATCGGCAACGAGCGCTTTCGCAACGAAGTAGGCCTGGTGCCGCAAGACCCGTTCATCCTGGCTGCCAGCGCGCGCGAAAACATCGACATGGGCCGCGGCCTGCCGCTCGAACGCCTGATGGATGCAGCACGCGCGGCGCATGCGCACGATTTCATCAGCGCGCTCGAACAGGGCTACGACACGCAGCTGGGCGAAGGCGGCTCGCGCCTCTCGTCAGGCCAGAAACAGCTGATCGCCATTGCCCGCGCACTGGCGGGCGAGCCGCGCATCCTGCTGCTCGACGAAGCGACGTCGCGCATCGACAGCGCCACCGAACAGGTGGTGCAACAGGCACTTGAAGAACTGCGCGGCAAGGTGACCATCATCGCCATCGCGCACCGCCTGTCGACGATCCGCGACGCCGACCGCATCATCGTGCTCAACCACGGCAAAATCACCGAGGCCGGGCCGCACGAAGAACTGATGCGCATCGAGGGCGGCCTGTACCAGCGCCTGTATCTGCTGCAGCAAATCGCGCTGTAGGGTATTCCCGGCGGGCCAGGCTCAGGTAAGATTCTGGCCGGGCGGCGGCACCGGCGCCCAGCCGCCGAGGGCCGCGCTGCCGGCGGCCAGCAGCACAGGCAGGCACCACCTGACCGATGGTGATGTCCACATGGCCAACCTCGATCGGGATCATTGTCCGGCCAGTATAGGTGGATGGTTCGACGGCGCACGCACTCTTGCCTGCGCTGCGTGGGATACTTGGAAACGATGCCGCTGTGTCATTTTTGTGACATTTCATCACAAACTGAGTTTCTCGTTTGCAACGGCAATATAATATTCCAAACCAACTTCGACCGGCTCTCTCCGGCGCGACGAAACCACGGCATGTTCGCTATCCTGCATCGCGCCTTGTCGCGCTCCCGACTCAACGCCGTGGCCTTGTCACTGTGCGTTGCGTCGGCCTGTGCGCTGGCCAGCGACATGCCCGCGCTTGACGCGCGCCTGGCCGAGATCCGGGAAGCCAACCGCGTCGTTCCCGAACGCGCCCTGCCGATGCTCGAAGCCATCGAAGACGAGGCGCGCGCTGCACCGCTGCCGCAGCGGATCGAATTCCTGAACCAGATGGCCTCGGCCCGCCACGGCATGGGCCAGCATGCCCAGGCCGTCGCGGTGGCCAATGAACTCATTGCACTGGGCCGCCAGCACGATCACAACGGCGCATTGGCAAAGGGTCTGCTGATGCAGGGGTATGCCGCGTTCGCCCAGCACCGCCCGGGCGAATCCCATCGCCTGATCTGGGAAGCCGAGAAACTGGCCAACACCACCAACGATATCGACCTGCGCGTGCGCGCCGCGATTTCGTCGGGTGAGTCGTATGCCGAGGAAGGCAATCTGCCGCGCGCCCTGCAGGGCCTGCAGAGCGCGGCCGCGCTGGCGCGTTCGAACGGCGATCCGATCCATATCGTGATGGCGCAATACTCCCTGGCGCGCCTGTACGCCCGCATGCGCGAACCCGAAAAAGGCTTCGATGTGCTGGATGAGGCCTACGCCGCTGCGGCCACTGCCAACTCGCCCGGCCGTACGGCGCTGCTCAAGCGGATCGAGTACGGCCTGGCGATCGACACCGGCCAGAACGAACGCGCCCTGCGCGCGCTGCAGGAAGGCCTCGCGCTCGAACGCAAGATCGGCGCTACCAACCGCATCGCCGGCACCCTGGTCAATCTGTCGGACTGGTATCTCAAGATGGGCGACTACCGCAACGCCGCCGTCTACGCGCAGCAGGCGCTCGACGCGCTGAAAACCCTGAACGATCGCCGGCTCGACGCGATCGCGCACCTGAACCTGGGCCAGGCCTTCCTCGCCACCGGCCGCCTCGTCGAAGGCAAGCGCCATATCGAGGCCGGCATCGCCGGCTATGAAGAAATGGGCGACAAGCCCGAACTGCAAACCGCACTGGTGGAATACGGCATGGCGCTCGAGCGCGTGGGCGACCTGCCAGGCGCCCTGAAGGCCTACCACCGCGAGCGCACGCTGTCGAACGAACTGTTCGAAAAGCGCCGCCAGCAGGCCATGCTCGAGCTGCAAGAAAAATACGAGGCCGAACGCAAGCAGCGCCAGATCGAACTGCTGCGCAGCGAGAACACGATCAAATCGGCCGAACTCGACAACCGCCGCCTGCAGCAGCGCGTCTGGTGGCTGGTGCTGGTCGTGATCGCGCTGGCGGCCATCGTGGTGGGGCTGTTGTACCGCAAGGTGCGTCACGCGAACGCGCAGCTGCATGCCAAGAACTTCGAACTCAAGCAGCAGAGCGTGCGCGATCCGCTCACGGGCCTGTACAACCGCCGCCACTTCCTCGAGTACATGCGTGCGCTGCCCCCGGCCACGCCATCCGCGACCGGGGCGGACGGTGTCGGCGCGCTGTTCCTGCTGGATGTCGACCACTTCAAGCACATCAACGACACCCACGGCCACGCGGCCGGCGACACGGTACTGACCACGATCTCGGCCAGCCTGGCCGAGATCCTGCGCGAGACCGACATGATCGTGCGCTGGGGCGGCGAAGAGTTCCTGGCGTTCCTGCCCTCGGTGCCGCGCCACCGCATGGACGAAGTGGCCGCGCGCATCCTGGGGGGCATCAACGCCACCGTCATCGATCATGCCGGCGTGGAGATTACCGTGACCGTGTCGATCGGCTTTGCGCCGTTCCCGCTTGCCATCGGCAAGCAGGCGATGGCCTGGGAGCGCGTGGTCAACCTGGTGGACATGGCCCTGTACATGGCCAAGTCGCATGGCCGCAACCGCGCTTACGGCGTGCGCGGTTTCGCCGATGGCGAGCGTGTGAACCTGGATGTGATCGAGCAGAACCTGGAGCACGCGTGGCGCTCGGGCCAGGTCGACATGGCCATCGTGTACGGCGATCCGGACATGCCGCGCGCCGCCAGCGCTTAGTCGTCGCCCTTGTCCTTGCCGGCGTTTTCCTGGATCACCTGGCCGGCCCGTTCGACCGACTGGCCCATTTTCTCGGTAGCGCGCTCCAGGCCCCGGCTGGCTTCCTGCGTCGCGTTGCCGACCTTGATGCGTGCATCCTCGACGGCGTCGTCGGCGCGGGCGATTTCATCCTTGACCGAATTGGTCACCCCGGCCGTGGCCTGATCGAGTGCCTTGCCGACGCGCTCGGCCGGGCCCTTGCCCTCGTCGTCGCGCGCGCAGCCGGCCAGCGCCAGCAGCATTGCCGACGCCAGCAGCGTGTTCGTCATCGTCGCTTTCATGCTGTCTCCTTGTTGTCAACGCGTTCGATATTACACAAGGCGTGGCGGCGTGGCTGTCCTTACGGGGTCAGCGCGCAGGATCGGCCAGCGGGTGATCGCGCCGGCCGGCGTCGATGCGCGCCTTGACGTCGCGCGTGCGCGCATCCTCGCCCCAGCGCTTGGTGAACGTGGCCAGGCGGGTGCGCGCCTGTTCGAAGCTGCCTGTATTGAGCAGGCGCTCGATGGCGTTATTGGCGGTGGTCCACGCGGCGCGGCGCTGCTCGGCGCGGGTGCAGGCCGCAGCCGCCGTATTGAGCGCACTTTGCACCTGGCGCAGCTGCTCGGGCGTCGCACGCGTCTTGCGCAGCGCAATCAACTCGTCCTGCGCGTCCTTCGGCTTGCACTCCTTGGCAAGCGCGATGGCCGACGCCATGCGGCGCTCGATGCGGGCTGCCGTTGGCTTGGTCAGCATCCAGGCCAGCCACAGGACACCCAGGCCGATCAGCCACCAGCGCAGGCGGATCGGTTTGCGCGTCGGAGCATGCGGGCGTGGCGCGGCATTGGCGCGGACTGGCGGTGGCGGTGGCGGGACGGGCCTCGGGGCAGCCGCTGGCTGGATCGCTGGCGCGGGCGGCACCGGCGGCACTGGTAGCACTGGCGGCGTTGGCGGCACTGGTGGCGTTGGTGGCACGGGCGGCATCACGACCGGCGGCGCCGGCACGGCGCTGAGCGGCCCCTGCGCCGTTCCGCACCACGGACAAAAATCGACCGGCTGTGGAAACGCGCGGCCGCAGCCGGGATTGATGCAGGAATCGTTGTGTGCCATGGTGCCCTGTATTTCGCTGTTGCCGTACATGCCGAAAGACGGCCTGCCAACCGCTGCCTTGATCGTGGTCGAAGGCCGCATGATAGCGCCCCGCACCGCCGCGCGTCGCGCTGTTTGCCCGGTAGCGCCGCCTGCTCCCTCACGGTGCAGCGGAACGTATAATGGCCGCTTCCCTCTTCCTTCCTTCCTGTGCGCCGATGACCGCTGCCGCCCCCCTCCTTTCCGACGACGACCTGCCCGCCACCGTGGTGGACGCCGCGACCGCACACCTGGCGGCCGTGCTGTCGATCGCCCTCGAACACGGCCCGGGGCACAAGGCGCTGGTCGTGTACGACACGCGCACGCCGCTGGCGCGCGCCCTGCTCGCGGGCTACCGGCGCAATCTGCCCGACGCCGCGTTCGTCGACTTCGACAGCGTCACGCCCGATGCGGTGCTGGCGGCGTTTCGTTCGATGGCCGCGCACGACCTGGTGGTGCTGGTCCAGTCGACCAATTTCCGGCTCGACGGTTTTCGCATCCGCGTCGAGCTGTTCAAGCTCGATCTGAAAGTGATCGAGCACGTGCACCTGTCGCGCATGCCCGGCATCCAGGGCGAACACTATGTCAATGCGCTGGCCTACGACCCCGCCTACTTCCGCGGCACCGGGCGCGCGCTCAAGGCGCTGATCGACAGCGCGCCGCATGGCCGCGTGGTCGGCGGCGGCGAAACGCTCACCTTTGCCTCGCCGTTCGAAGCAGCCAAACTGAATATCGGCGACTACAGCGAGATGAACAACGTCGGCGGCCAGTTCCCGATCGGCGAAGTGTTCACCGAGGCGCAAGACCTCGAAGCCGTGCATGGCCGGGTACAGATCCACGTATTCGGCGATACCAGTTACCGTTCGAACCATCCCGACATACCGGTCACCTTGACCATCGAAGCGGGTCGCGTGACCGGCACCGAGAACGCCACGCCCGCCTTCGAGCAGGTGCTCGAGAACATCCGCCTCGAGGAAGGCGAAGTCTGGGTACGCGAGCTGGGCTTCGGTCTGAACCGCGCTTTCACGCGCGACCTGCGGGTGGACGATATCGGGACATATGAGCGCATGTGCGGCATCCACCTGTCGCTCGGCGCCAAGCATGGCGTGTACACGAAGCCGGGCTTCAAGCGCAAGGATGCGCGCTTTCACATCGACGTGTTCGCGGTCACCGATGCGGTGTTCCTGGGCGAGGTCCAGGTGTATGCCGACGGGCGCTGGCTGGCCTGAACCGGAACACGCCCGCCCGTGGATGGTATGATTTCGACCTCATTTACCAGGGCCCCATGATGCCAGACACCGTCCCCCAGCACGTCAGGGAAATCCAGGCCATCGCCGCCGTGCCGCGCGTGCTGGAAACCGTGGCGACCATGACCGGACTGGGGTTCGTCTGCATCGCGCACGTCACCGACACCACCTGGACCACCTGCGCTGTCCACGACGAGCTCGGGTTCGGCCTGCGGGCGGGCGACCCGCTGGACGTCACCACCACGCTGTGCGAAGAAGTGCGCGCGACGCGCCAGCCGATCGTCATCGACAGCGTGCGTGACAGCGATTCGTATCGCGACCACCACACGCCGCGCCTGTACGGGTTCCAGAGCTATTTTTCGATTCCGATCTTCCGTCCCGACGGCGACTACTTCGGCACGCTGTGCGGTCTCGATCCCGAGCCGGCGGCGTTGAGCGAGGGCGCCACGATGTCGGCGCTGACGCTGTTCGCCGAACTCATTTCGCGCCAGCTCGAAACCGACCGCTCACTGCGCGACACACGCTCGGATTTGCTGTCCGAACGCGAAACGGCAGAACTGCGCGAACAGTTCATCGCGGTGCTGGGCCACGACCTGCGCACGCCGCTCAGCGCCATCCTGACCGGCGCCGAACTGCTCAAGCGCCGCAGCACCGATCCAGCCACCGACAAGATCGTCGAACGCGTGCGCAGCAGCGCCATGCGCATGGCCGGCCTGGTCGACAACGTGGTCGATTTCACGCGCGGGCGCATGGGCTCGGGCCTGGCACTCGAACTGTGCCAGAGCGCCGACGTGCACCTGATGCTCGACCAGGTCGTCGATGAGCTGCGCGGCGTGTACCCCGACCGCGTGATCCGGTCCGACATCGCGCGTGACATCGCGCTGCGCAGCGATCCGCAGCGGCTCGCGCAACTGCTGTCGAATCTGCTCAAGAATGCGCTGCTGCACGGCGACACCGGAGAACCGATCCACGTGGACGCCCGCGTCGACGGCGCCAGCTTCGTGCTCGCCGTGAGCAACGCCGGCCCCGATCTGAGCCAGGCCGTCATCGACCAGCTGTTCAAGCCCTACTGGCGCGCCACCTCGCGCGCCGGCGACGAAGGCCTGGGACTGGGCCTGTACATCGTCGACCAGATCGCGCGCGGCCACGATGGTGCGATCGGCGTCACGTCAACCGACGGGCGCATCACGTTCACCTTCAGCATGCCGGCGGCATAGCTTTCTCCCGTTGCTTGCCGGTCTGGCTGCGGGTGCCCATACTGTTTGCCATTTGTGCAACCATGTCTGGAGAAGAAGATGCGTTCCGCCCTGCCCCGCCGCCACGCCCATATTGTGTATCTCGCCGCCTGCATCGCAACGCTGGCCGCTGCCGGCGCACACGCCGATGACAGCGCCGACGACAGCGCCGCCATTGCCCGCATCGAGTCCGGCCTGCGCCCGGAAGTCGCCCTGGCCGATGTGCCAGTGGCTCCACTGACCCTGCTCGACGAAATGAAACGGCTGAACGTGCCGGGCGTGAGCGTGGCCGTGATCAAGGACGGCAAGGTCCTCTGGACGCGCGGCTATGGCGTGGCCTGGACCGGCGGACCGGCCGTCACGCCGCAGACGCTGTTCCAGGCCGCCTCGCTCAGCAAATCCGTGTCGGCCATGGCAGCGCTGCGCATGGTCGAACAGGGCAAGCTCGATCTGGACGCAGGCATCGACCAGGCGCTCACCAGCTGGACGCTGCCGAAGGCTGACGGCATGCCGAGCCTGCGCCAGCTGCTGTCGCACACCGGTGGCATGAGCGTCTCGGGCTTTCCCGGCTACGCCGCCGGCAAGAGCGTGCCAACGCTGCAGCAGGTGCTCGATGGCGCCAGCCCCGCCAACACGAAGGCCATCCGGGTCACTGCGGCGCCGGGGTCGGCCTTCCGCTACTCGGGCGGCGGCTACACGCTGGTGCAGCAGGCGATGATCGACCGCGCCGGCCAGCCATTCGACGCGATCCTGCACGAACTGGTGCTGGCGCCGCTGGGCATGACCGCCAGCACCTATGCCCAGCCGCTGCCGTCAGATCTAGCGCCCAACGCCGCGCGGCCGCATGACGAAGACGGCAAGCCGTTCCCCGGCGGCGCTTACACCTATCCCGAGCAGGCTGCCGCCGGCCTGTGGACCACGCCGCACGACCTGGCGCGCTTCGCGATCTCGATCCAGCAGGGCGCGGCGGGTGCAACGGACGGCGTGCTCACGCCCGCCATGACGCGCACGATGCTCCAGCCGGTGAAGAACAACTATGCGCTGGGCTTGCAGATACAGGACGGCGGCAAGGGCTTCAGCCACGGTGGCAGCAACCAGGGCTTCAAGGCGGTGTTCTACGCTGGCGTCGCTGACGGCAGCGGCGCGGTCATCCTGACCAATGGCGACAATGGCATCGACGTGGCCGCAGGTCTGATGCGCGCCATCGCCTACGAGTACCAGTGGGACAGCAACCAGACCAAGCTACGCAAGGCCGTCGCGCTCGCGCCGGAAACGCGTCGCACGCTGGTGGGCCGCTACCAGCTCGACGCCGTGACCGACTTCGAGATCGCCGAGCGCAAGGGTGAGCTGGTGATCAGGCAGCGCGGCGGCCAGTGGGAACCGCTGTACGCCGAATCGGACAAGGTCTTGTTCGTGTTGTCGCGCGACCTCGAACTGCATCGCTACGACGCCGACTTTGGCCAGATCGTGCAGGGCACGTGGGTGCGGGGGTATGCGCGCGTGACCGAGATGTACTGAACATGCAATAAGCATGCAGGCGCACGCCATTGGTGTGGCGCGCGCCACATGTATCTGGATTTTTACAAATACGTTAAGCAATTGAGGAATATCAACGATAGAATTCCTGTCATATTTCCAACAACAAATCCAGGGGAATCATGTTTCGTTTGCCAATCGGCGTAGCAGCTCTATGCCTCGCAGCATCATCGTTTGCCGCAGCACCGTTCGACGACAAGTTCCGCCAGCTCGATGAGCTGCTGCCGACGCCAGGCACGATCCGCACCGCCTCCGGCGCCCCGGGCCACGCCTACTGGCAGCAACGCGCCGATTATACGATCCGCACCACGCTCGATGAAGCCAAAC
>Ga0308160_10001779_pt1 | contig 28475 bp, 25 predicted proteins | sample PhyFR1_FD_201036 | JGI IMG/M metagenome (GOLD analysis project Ga0308160, IMG submission 201036) | Phyllosphere microbial communities from UC Gill Tract Community Farm, Albany, California, United States - DLSLF.R1 | ecosystem: Host-associated > Plants > Phyllosphere > Unclassified | place: USA... | reverse complement strand
CAATACGCCACTGCGATGTCCATCGTGGGAAGGCCCGGAGGAGGACGAAGGCGAGCCAGAATACCGGCCCGAATTGTCAGCACCATTCCCCGGGGTGACGGGAAGCCGCTGTCGACCGGCTTGCGCGTCCGCTTCTAGTCCCGCTCTCTGCCCCCGTCGACCGTCTTTTCAGCCTCCGTCTGGTGTCCTTATCGACCATTCGACGGGAGGTTTCGAATGCATATCATGGAAGGCTTTTTGCCGCCGGCGCATGCGCTTGGCTGGGCAGCCGTTTCCGTCCCCTTTCTGGCCTGGGGCCTGCGCTCGATGGGCAGCAGCCTGCAGGCGCATCCCGAGCGGCGCATGCTGCTCGGCGTGGCCGCCGCTTTTGCCTTCCTGTTGTCCGCATTGAAGCTGCCGTCGGTGACGGGCAGCTGTTCGCACCCGACCGGCGTCGGCCTCGGCGCGCTGCTGTTCGGCCCAGCAGCGATGGTGCCGGTGGGCTTCGTCGTGCTGCTGTTCCAGGCGCTGCTGCTGGCGCACGGCGGCCTGACGACGCTGGGCGCCAACGTGTTCTCGATGGCGATCGTCGGTCCGTTCGTGTCCTACGGCGTGTTCCGGGGCGCGGCTGCGCTGGGTCTGTCGCGCTCCGTCGCCGTGTTCCTGGCCGCCTGCCTGGGCGATCTCGCCACCTACGTCACGACCTCGGCACAACTGGCGCTGGCCTTCCCGGATGCGGTCGGCGGTGTCGAAACCTCCTTCTTCAAATTTGCCGGCATCTTCGCGCTGACCCAGGTGCCGATCGCGATCAGCGAAGGCCTGCTGACCGTGCTGGTGGTGAACGCCATGGCGCGCTTCAACGCGCACGAGCTGCGCGCGCTGCCGGTGATGGCGCAGCAAACGCGGGAGGGCGCATGAAGAAATCGAGCTGGCTGCTGTGGGCGGCCATCGTTCTCTTGAGCGTGCTGCCGCTGTGCCTGATCAGCGCGCCGCCGGGAGCCGAAGGCTTGTTCGGCGGGTCCGATGACCGCGCCCGGCAGGCCATCGGCAGCATCGCGCCGCATTACCAACCCTGGTTTGCGCCGGTGTTCGAACCGGCCAGCGGCGAGATCGCCTCGCTGCTGTTCGCGCTGGAGGCGGCCGTCGGCGCCGGCGTGATCGGCTACTGGCTCGGGCTGTCGGTCGCGCGCGAGCGTGCGCACAAGGGCGCGCATGAGGTAAAACCTTCGGCACAGGACCAGCGTGCGGATTGAGACGGCCGCTTACGCCAGCCGCTGGCAGGCCGTCGCCCCGTCGGCCAAGGCCCTGTTCGCGCTGGGCGGCATGGTTGCGGCCTGGGTCGCGGTGCATCCGGGCACGCTGGCCATGCTGGCGGCCGTGATGGCGCTGGCCGCACTGGTCGGCGCGCGCGTGCCCCTGCGTACTTATATGGCGGTGGCGCTGCCGCCGCTCGGCTTCCTGCTGCTGTCCTGCCTGACAATGCTCGCGACCCCGGGCACCGACGGCGCCTGGTACTGGGCCGGCGCGATGTGGCCTGCGGTGACGCGCACCGCAGGCCGTTCGCTGGCGATGCTGGCGGCATTGCTCGGCTTCGTCCTGACCACGCCGCTGCCCGACCTGCTGGCGCTGCTGCGCCGCCTGCGCACACCCGAACTGCTGCTCGACCTGATGGCGCTGTGCTACCGCATGCTGTTCGTGCTGCGCCAGGCCTGGATTGATGGCGTCACGGCGCAGAGCGCGCGCCTCGGTTACCGCGGCTGGCGGCACGCCTGGCGCTCGACCGGCCTGCTGGCCGGGCAGATGGCGGTGCAGGTGTGGCAGCGCGCCGGCGCCCTGCAGATGGCGGCCGAGGCGCGCGGCTACCAGGGTACGTTGCGCTTTTTGCCGGCCGTGTTTCCGCAGGCACGCCGCCAGAATGCGTGGGCGGCATTGGCTGCGCTGGTGCTGGTGCTGGCGGCAGCCGGGGACCGCCTATGACTACGCTGATCGAAATGAAGTCGGTCAGCCACGCCTTTGCCGACGGCAGCAGCGGCCTGCACGACTGCAGCCTGGCGCTGGGCAGCGGCCGCCGCCATGCGCTGCTGGGTGCCAACGGCGCCGGCAAGACCACGCTGCTGCAGCACCTGGACGGCCTGCTGCGTCCGAGCGCCGGCCAGCTGCTGCTCGAAGGCCGGCCCTACGACTACGGCCGCCGGGGTTTGGCGCAGCTGCGGCGCCGCGTCGGCCTGGTGTTCCAGAATCCGGAGCGCCAGCTGTTCTCGGCCCAGGTCGAGGAAGACGTCTCCTTCGGCCCCCTGAACCTGGGCCTGGACGAAGCTACCGTGCGCGCGCGCGTGGCATCGGCCCTCGATGCCGTCGGGCTGCGCGAATACGCGCGGCGCGCCGTCCACCACCTCAGCTTCGGCCAAAAGAAACGGGTCTGCATCGCCGGCGTGCTGGCGATGGAGCCCGACGTGCTGCTGCTCGACGAACCCATGGCCGGCCTCGATGCGCCGATGCAGGAAGAGCTGGCGGCCCTGCTGGATCGCCTGGCCGCACGCGGCGTGACCATCCTGCTGTCCACCCACGACATCGACTTCGCCTACGGCTGGGCCGACGACATCCACCTGATGGCGGGCGGGCGTGTGATCGCATCCGGCGCGGCGCAGGCCATCGGCGCCGACATCGATGCGCTGGATGCCGCCGGCCAGCGCCCGCCGGTGGCGCTGGCGCTGCATGCGCACCTGGTCACGCGCGGCGTGCTGCCGGCCAATCCGGCACCGCGCAGCATCGATGCCGTGCTGGATGCACTGCGCATCCTGCCGTTCCAACCCCTGATGAAGACATCCACATGACATCCGACCTGGCCAGCAACTGCGCCGGCAAAATCTGGTTCGTCGGCGCCGGTCCCGGCGACCCCGAACTCATCACCGTGAAAGGCCGCAGGCTGCTGGAGCAGGCCGGCGCCGTGCTGTTTGCCGGTTCGCTGGTCGACCGCGCCGTCACCCTGTACGCGCCGCCCGGCTGCATCATCCGCGATTCCAAGGACATGACGCTGGAAGAAATGACGGCATGGCTGATCGAGCAGGCGCACACCCACGCCACCGTGGTGCGCCTGCAGACCGGCGACCCCGGCCTGTACGGCGCCCTGGTCGAGATGGCGCGCCCGCTTCGTGATGCCGGCATCGAATGGGCGGTGGTGCCGGGCGTGTCGTCGGCGATGGCGTCGATGGCGGTGGCCGGCGAATCGATGACGCTGCCGGAAGTGACCCAGACCGTGATCCTCACGCGCGTCGAGGGCCGCACGCCGATGCCGGACGGCGAAGACCTGGCCAGCCTGGCGGCGCACCGCACCACCATCTGCATCTTTTTGTCGATTACGCTGATGTACAAGGTCGAAGCGGCATTGCGCGCGGCCGGCTGGCCGGACGATTCTCCGATGCTGGTGGTGCACAAGGCCAGCTGGCCGGGCGAGGAAAAGATCATCCGCGGCACCCTCGCCGACATCAAGGTGCGCTGCCGCGAAGCCGGCGTCGCCAGCCAGGCGATGATCGTCGCCAGTCCCACCCTGGGCGCGCTGCATTGGGAGACGCTGGTGCGCTCCAAGCTGTACGACCCCACATTCACCCATCGCTTCAGGAAGGCCAGCGCATGATTCAAGCTTCAATGAGCCAGATTATCTTTACTCCCTCCGTCACGCTGCACGCGGACGACACCGTGCTGGTCGTCGGCCACGGCTCGCGCGAGGATGCCGGCAACCAGGAAATCCGCGAGTTCATCGCACAGTGGCGCACATGCCGGCCGGACCTGCGCATCGAACTGTGCTTCATCGAATTCGCGCCGCCCGAGCTGAACGCCGCCCTGCTGGATGCCGCACGCGTGTCAACCCGCGTGCTGGTGGTGCCGCTGATCCTGAATGCGGCCGGTCACGTCAAGATGGAGATTCCGGAAGCGGTCGAGCAGGCGCGCATCGTCTGTCCGCAAGCCGAGATTCTGCTGGCGCCGCACCTGACCGCCTGCGATCCGGTCCTGGCGATTTTGAAGCGGCGCCTGCGCAAGGCCATGGGGCTGCTGGACATGCCGGATCCGACCACCACCGGCGTGGTGGTGCTGGGCCGCGGTTCGTCCGACCGCGGCGCCAATGGCGAGATGGCCAAGATGACGCGCTGGCTGCAGGAAGAGGGCGACCACGAGCTGGTCGACCTGGCCTTCACGGGCATCACCTGGCCGCGCCTGGAAAAAGTGGTGCAGCGCCAGGTGCTGCTCGGCATGCGCCAGGTCGTGGTGCTGCCGTATTACCTGTACACCGGCACGCTGATGCAGCGCATCCACCGCCAGGTCGAGCATCTGCGCGGCCAGTATCCGCAGGTGCGTTTTACCTGCAGCGAGCACTTCGGCTTCGAGAAGGAGATCTTCGAGCTGATGGACCAGCGCGTGGCCGACCTGCGCGCCGGCGTGCCGGACAGCCGCCTGCCTTGCGACGGCTGCGGTTACCGCGAGATCGCCCACGACCTGGGGCACGGCCACTCGCATGCGCACACGCACGATCATGGCCACGTCCACACGGAGAAGCAGCCGGCATGAGCACGATTAACACCGTCACCGAACAGCTGACCCGCGCCGGCCAGGCCATCGAGCACGACAGCTTCGCGATCATCGACGCCGAAGTCGGTCCGCACGCCTACACGGCAAGCCAGTGGCCGGTCGTGCGCCGCATGATCCATGCGAATGCCGACTTCGATTTCAACGGCCTCACCGATTTCCATCCGGACGCGGTCAACACCGGCGTCGACGCCATGCTGGCCGGCGGGCGCCCGGTGGTGGCCGACGTCGAGATGATCTGCTCCGGCCTGTCGCAGCCGCGCCTGGCGCACTTCGGCATGAAGACGTACCAGTTCATCAGCGACGCCGACGTGATCGAGCGCGCCCGACAGGAAGACACCACGCGCGCCGTGCAGGCGATGCGCAAGGCCGCCGGCCGCGGGCTGCTGGACGGCGCCATCGTCGGCATCGGCAATGCGCCGACCGCATTGATTGAATTAGTGCGCCTGATCCGCGAACAGGGCGTGCGGCCGGCGCTGGTGGTCGGCATGCCGGTCGGTTTTGTCTCGGCGGCGGAGTCGAAGGACCTGATGGCCGAACTCGATGAGGTGCCCTGGATCGTGATCCGCGGCCGCAAGGGCGGTTCCACGCTGGTGGTGGCGACCTTGCACGCGCTGCTGTCGCTGGCCGAAGCGAAGCAAAAGACCATGCAGGCGGCGCAAACATGAAGGACACGACGGCCGAGCGCGGCACCCGCTCGGGCTTCACCACCGGCGCCTGCGCGGCCGCGGCGGCGCGCGCGGCGGTGCTGGGCCTGGCCGGCGGCGCCATACCGGACGAAGTCGAAAGCCTGCTGCCGAACGGCAGCCGGGTGCGCTTTGCCGTGCACGACGGCCGCTGCGAGGGGCAGCAGGCGCATGCGATGGTCGTGAAATTTGCCGGGGACGACCCGGACTGCACCGACGGCGCCCACCTGACGGTCGACCTGCGCCTGCTGCCTGGCCAGGCCGGCAGCGTCACTTATGTCGCCGGCGACGGCGTCGGCACGGTGACGATGAAGGGTCTTGGCCTGGAAGTCGGCGGCCCGGCGATCAATCCGGTGCCGCGCCGGAACATCGCCGACAACCTGCGCGAAGCGGCGCCCCAGCTGCTGCTCGAACACGGCATCGAAGTCACGATCAGCGTGCCCGATGGCCAGGTCATGGCCAGGAAGACCACCAATGCGAGACTGGGCATCCTGGGCGGCATCAGCATCCTCGGCACCACCGGCATCGTCAAGCCGTATTCCACCGCCGCCTGGCGCGCCAGCGTGGTGCAGGGCGTGCAGGTGGCGGCCACCGCCGGCCACAAGCTGGTGGCGCTGACCACCGGCGGGCGCACCGAGACCTTCGCCATGGCCACGCTGCGTGCCGAGCGCCCGGAACTGCCGTCGGCCTGCTTCGTGCAGATGGGCGACTTCCTGCGCTATGCACTGGACGAGGCGGCGGCGCAGGGCATCGCGCTGGTGGTGCTGGCGGTCATGGTCGGCAAGCTGACCAAGATCGCCCAGGGCGAGACCATCACCCACGCCAACCGCAGCGAAGTCGATACCGACCTGGTGGCCGAGATCGCGCGCCGCATCGGCGCCGCGCCGGAAGATTGCGCCGCCATCGCCGCCGCCGAAACCGCGCGCTTCGGCGCCGAGCTGATGGTCGAGCGCGGCCTGGGCGACGCCTTCCACCATGCGCTGGCGCAGGCGGCCATCGATACGCTCACCGCACCGGAGCGCTACGGCCGCGCCTTCCAGCTGCGCGTGATCGTCACCGACTTCGAAGGCAAGCAGGTGGCCGACGTGCTGTCCGCGCCAGGGTTGCCACAGGCCGGGCCGGCGGCCGGCCGCACCAGCATCGACCATATACTGGATATCGACTAATGAACACCACTTTGCAAGACCCCAACCCCTGCCGCGTGATCGGCGTGCTCGACGACGGCGTCGCCAGCCTGAACGCCACCGCGCTGGCGTACCTGCGTAACGCCGACGTGGTGATCGGCGGCGCCCGCACGCTGGCCCTGCTGGCGCGAGAGCTGAAACCCGGCGCCGTCCGGCACGACCTCACCGGCCAGCTGAAAGCGGTGCCGGAATGGGTGCGCGCGGCGCGGGCCGGCCACCTGGCCTGCGTGGTGCTGGCCACCGGCGACCCGCTGTGCCACGGCATCGCGCCCTACCTGGCCCAGCACCTGTGCGTGCAGGCGCTCGACATCCTGCCCAACCTGTCGACGCTGCAGCTGGCCTGCGCCCGCATCGGCCTGGCCTGGCAGGATGCGCGCGTCGTCTCCGTCCACGCGAAAGATGCCGGCGAGTGGGAGAAAGGTAGCACGCCGAATCACGGCCTGTACGGCCTGGCGCAGGCGCTGCGCCAGCACGGGCGCCTGCTGGTGCTGACCAGCCCCGACAACTCACCGGACCGCATCGCGCGCCTGCTGCTGGCCGAGGGTCTCGGCGACGACTTCCACATGGCGGTGGCGGAAAACCTGCTGCAGCCGGAAGAGCGGGTGCTGGCCGAACTGAGTCCGCAGGATGCGGCCGGCATGCGTTTCGCGGCGCTGAACGTGGTGCTGCTGTGGCGCGTGGCGCCGGCGCCGCGTCCGGTACGGTTTGGCCTCGCCGATGCGGCATTCGTGCAGCGCCAGCCCGAGAAGGGCCTGATCACCAAGCAGGAAGTGCGCGCGGTGAGCCTGGCGCGCCTGCAGCTCAGACGCGACAGCGTGGTCTGGGACATCGGCGCCGGTTCCGGTTCGGTCGGCCTGGAAGCGGCGCGCCTGTGCCCGCAGGGCCACGTGTACGCGGTCGAAAAGAACGATGCCGATTTCGCGATCGCCGGCCAGAATCATGCAGCTTTCGGCATCAGCAACTACAGCCTGTTTCACGGAAAGGCGCCGGAAGGGCTGGATGCCTGGCCGGATCCGGATGCGGTGTTCATCGGCGGTTCCGGCGGCGAACTGGCGGGCCTGATCGCGATGATCGCCAGCCGCCTGCGCCCTGGCGGGCACCTGGTCATGAACTTCGTCACCCTGGAAAACCTGGCGACTGCGACAGCTACGCTGGACGGTATCACCGGTGTAGAGTGGGACGTGCTGCAACTGCAGGCCGCGCGCAGCAAGCCGATCCTGCACATGCACCGCATGGCGGCCGAAAACCCGGTATGGATCGTATGCGCACGGCGTGAAGGAGGAAGGTAATGAGCGGCACCCTGTACGGCATCTCGCTGGGCCCCGGCGACCCCGGCCTGATCACACGCGCTGCATGGGACCAGTTGCAGCGCCGCGATGCGGTCTGGGTCTACCCGGCGCGCAGCGGCAAGACGCCGAGCTATGCCTTCGACATCGTACAGCGCGCCGGGGTGGAGCCGCCCGCGGAGCACGCGCTGTTGCTGTTCCCGATGACCCACGACGGCGACAAGCTGGCGCGTGCCTGGCTGCGCGCCGCCGACACCGTGTTGCCCTGGCTGCGCGCGGGCCGCGACGTGCTGTTCCTGGTCGAGGGCGACGCCAGCACCTATGCCACCTTCGGCCACCTGGCGCGCACGCTGCGTGCGCTGGATGACGGCGTCGCCGTCAAAATCATCGCCGGCGTGAATGCCTTCACGGCCGCCTGTGCCGAAGTGCCGGTGCCTTTCGCCGAGCAGGACGACACGGTCGCCATCGTGCCGGCCGCCTACGGCGTGAGCGCGGTCGACCGCCTGCTGCCGGAGTTCGACACGCTGGTGCTCATGAAAGTGAAGCCGCTGCTGGACGAGTTGATCGACTGGCTGGAGCGGCGCGATTTGCTGGGCGGCGCCCACTTCATCGAACGCGTCGGTGCGCCCGACGAGCGGCGTTTCAGCGCGCGCGACATCCTGACGCTGCGCGGCACCAAGGTCAGCTATTTATCTCTGCTGATCGTCAAGCACCCGCACCGCATCCGCGGCGAACGCATCAAGGGCTGCCTCAAGAAGAGCGGCCCGTTACCCTTATTAGAGGAGAGCGCATGAGCGCACCAAGCGATAACCCCCGTCTGTGCCTGGTCGCGATCACCAGGCACGGCGCGGCCCAGGCAGCGCGCCTGGCCGTCGACCTGCCCGATGCCGACATCTGCACCTCGGCCAAGTTCGCCGCCTCCTTCTCCGGCCTGCCGAACGTGATCCGCGCCTACGAGGGCGCGCTGCGCGACGAGATCGGTCCACTGTTCGCCGGCTACGACCAGATCGTGTTCTTCGTGTCGCTGGGCGCGGTGGTGCGCCTGATCGCGCCGCACCTGCGCAGCAAGGACGAAGACCCGGGCGTGATCGTGGTCGATGACGCCGGCCAGTACGTGATCCCGGTGCTGTCCGGCCATGTCGGCGGCGCCAATGAATGGAGCGAGCGCGTGGCGCTGCTGCTGGACGCGGCGCCGGTGCTGACCACGGCGTCGGACGTCGGCCGTACCATCCCCGTGGACATCCTCGGGCGCAACCTGGGCTGGCGCGTGGAAGCGCCCAAGATCAACATCACCCGGGTCTCGGCCCACGTGGTGAACGGCGAGCCGATCGCCTTCATCCAGGAAGCGGGCAGTCCCGACTGGTGGACCCGGCCGACGCCGCTGCCGGACAACATCCACCGCTTCGCACGCTTCGACGAGGTGCCGCTGGAGCGCTATGCCGCGCTGCTGTGGGTAACGCATGCGGAGGTGCCGGCCGAACGCTGGGACGCGCTGAAGGAGCGCCTGGTGGTGTACCGCCCGCCCCAGGATCCAATGGCGCAGGATCGCGCATGATCACCTTCACCATCGGCCTCGGCTGCGACCGCGGCACCTCGCTGGCGACCGTGCGCAAGGCGGTCGAGGTGGCGCTGGCGCTGGCCAATGCCGCACCGGAGCAGGTCGTGGCCGCGGCCAGCATCACGCTCAAGATGGACGAAGCCGCGCTGCTGGCGCTGGTCCAGGAACAGGAATGGCCGCTGCGCTTCTATCCGCCCGAGCAGCTGGCGGCGGTGCCGGTGCCGCATCCGTCCGAGACCGTGCGCCACTACACCGGCACGCCTTCGGTCAGCGAGGCGGCGGCGCTGCTGGCCGCGGGACCGGGCACCACGATGGACGCGCTGGTCGTCGAAAAATACAAACACCGGGGCGAGGATGGCCGCAATGCCACCGTCTCGATCGCAAGGAAATCCAAATGAGCGAAGCACACACGCCGACGGCACCCGCCGGCAAGATCATGCTGGTGGGGATCGGCCCCGGCAGCGTCGACCACATGACCCAGCGCGCGCGCGCGGCGATCGCCGAAGCCGACGTCGTGATCGGCTACGTCACCTACATCAAGCTGGTGGCCGACCTCATCGAGGGCAAGGAGATCATCCGCAAGTCGATGACGGAGGAACTGGACCGCGCCGTCAGCGCCCTCGAGGCGGCGCGCGCCGGCAAGAAGGTGGCGCTGATCTCGTCCGGCGACGCCGGCGTGTATGGCATGGCCGGCCCGACCTACGAGGTGCTGTTCCAGTCCGGCTGGACCCCGGAGGATGAGGTAGCCGTCGAAATCATCCCCGGCGCCTCGGCCCTGAACAGCTGCGCCGCCCTGGTCGGCGCGCCGCTGACCCACGACTTCTGCGCGATCTCGCTGTCCGACCTCTTGACGCCGTGGCCGACCATTGCGCGGCGCCTGGATGCGGTGGCGATGGCCGACTTCGTGGTGGCCCTGTACAACCCGAAGAGCGGCCGCCGTACGCGCCAGATCGTCGAGGCGCAGCGCCTGTTCCTGCGCCACCGCCGCCCGGATACCCCGGTGGCCATCGTCAAGAGCGCCTACCGCCGGCGCGAGCACATCGTGTTCACCACGCTGGACAGCATGGCGGACGCCGACATCGGCATGCTCAGCACCGTCCTGATCGGCAACAGCAACACCTTCGTGCGCAACGGCCTGATGGTGACGCCGCGCGGCTACGCCAACAAATACGACATGCAGGATGGCGGCAGCACGCGCGAGGGCGAAAAGGCCGGCCGCTCGCTGTCCACCGGCCTGCTCGGCTGGCTCGAGACGCTGCAGGCCGAACACGCCGCCGGCGACGACATCGCCACCCTGGCGGCGCGCCACCGCCTGCCGGCCGACTACATCCAGGCCACGCTGGAAGAACCCTGGGAGGCCGCTGACCTTGCAACTGCGGCTCCTGCAACCGAAGAAAGCGAAGCATGAGCAACGAAGTTACTAACGAAGTCATCAAGCCCAAGATCGGCGACTACCGCCGCCACCTGCTGGTCTGCACCGGCCCGCGCTGCACCGGGGATGGCCAGTCGCAGGCATTGTTCGACAGCCTGGGCGACAAGTTCAAGGCGGCCGGCCTGAACGCCGGCGACCTGCGCGTGAAACGCAGCCGGGTCAGCTGCTTCGCCGCCTGCAAGGGCGGGCCCATCGTTTGCGTCCAGCCGGACGGCACCTGGTACTACAACGTCACGCCGGACAACATGGACCGCATCATCGACCAGCACCTGTGCAAGGGCGAGCGTGTCGAGGACCTGGTGTTCCACCAGGCGAAACAGGACTGAACAACGGGCCGCCCGGCGCACTTTATTTGAACGAATGTTGCGGATGCTTTGCCGTACAATGCGATGGCATCCGCAATCATTTTTCATTTAATCTGCCTCCATGTCCGACCAGAATTCGAACGACGACCTCAGCTGGCTGGCCGGCGGCGGCGAGATGGGCGCCTTGATCCGTTCGATGGACTGGTCGAAGACGCCCTTGGGTCCGCTGCACACCTGGCCGCAGAGCCTGCGCACTTCGGTCAGCCTGTGCCTGTCCTCGACCTTCCCGATCCTGGTGGCCTGGGGGCCGGACGACATCCAGATCTACAACGACGCCTACCGGCCGATCTGCGGCGACCTGCATCCGCGCTCGATGGGCGGCGCCTTCAAGGAGATCTGGGCCAGTGCGCTGCCGGTGGTGGGCGACGCCTTCGACCGAGCGCACCAGGGCGAAGGCACCTACATCCGCGACCAGCGCATGTTCCTCGATCGCCGCGGCTACCTCGAAGAAGCCTTCATGACCTTCTCGTTCTCGCCGATCCGCGACGAGTCGGGCGAGGTGGGCGGCATCTTCCACCCGATTTCGGAAGCGACATCGGCGGTGCTGAACGCGCGCCGTTCGCAGGGCTTGCGCGACCTCAGCGCCGCCATCGGCGATGCCCGCACGGTGGGCGACATTGCGCACGACCTGGCGGCGCACCATCCCGGCCTGGTGCTCGACCTGCCGTTCGTGCTGCTGTACCAGATCGACGCCGACAGCGGCCAGCTGTTCCTGCGCGGCGGTGCCGGCCTGGACGCGCATGCGGCACTGGCGCCCGCGGTCACGGCGCTTGACGATGCGCTGTGGCCCTTCGCCGCCGCGGCGCAGGCGCGCACGGCGCAGCAGGTGCATGCCCTGAGGCCGCGCTTCGGCGACGTAAAATGCGGGCCCTACGATGCCGCGCCCGATGCGGCGCTGGTGCTGCCGGTGACGGTGCCGGGCCAGCAGGAACTGTACGGCTTCGTGGTGGCCGGCGTCAGCGCGGCGCGCGAGCTGGATGCCGACTACCTGAATTTCTACGGCCTGCTCGGCGCCGCCGTGAACACCGCCGTCGGTAACGTGATCGCCTACGAAAAGGAACAGCGCCGCGCCGAGGAGCTGGCCCAGATCGACCGCGCCAAGACCGCCTTCTTTTCCAACGTCTCGCACGAATTCCGCACGCCGCTGACCCTGATCCTGGGTCCGCTCGACGATGCGCTGGCGGACGCCGGCGAGCCGCTGAGCCCCGGCCAGCGCAAGCGCATCGACGTCACCTACCGCAACGCGCTGCGCCTGCTCAAGCTGGTGAATTCGCTGCTCGATTTCTCGCGCATCGAAGCAGGCCGGGTGCGGGCGACCTACGAGCCGCTCGACCTGGCGCGCCTGACGGCCGACCTGGCCAGCGTGTTCGAATCGGCGATGGCGAAGGGTGGCCTGGCCTACCACGTCGACCTGCACGATTTGCAGCAGCCGGTCTGGGTCGACCGCGACATGTGGGAAAAGATCGTTTTCAATTTGCTGTCGAACGCCTTCAAGTTCACCTTGAAAGGCGGCGTGACGGTGACGCTGCGCCGCCTCGACGGCATGGCACGCCTGTCCGTCATCGACAGCGGCAGCGGCATCCCGGCGGCCGAGCTGCCGCGCGTGTTCGAGCGCTTCCACCGCATCGAAGGCACGCCCGGCCGCACCTATGAAGGCACCGGCATCGGCCTGGCGCTGATCCAGGAACTGGTGCGCCTGCACGGCGGCAGCATCGCCGTGGAGAGCAGGGAGGGCCAGGGCACCCGCTTCGACGTCGACATCCCGTTCGGCCATGCGCACCTGCCCGAAGACCGCATCGTCCAGCCCGATCCCGGCGCCGTGGCTGCCGCGGGCGCACAGGACGGCGACGGCGGGCGCATGGGTGCCGCCTTCGTCGAGGAAGCCTTGCGCTGGCTGCCGGACGAGGAGAATACGAACAGCCGGCCTGTTTCTGCCGCCGGGGCGGTGGGAGAAACAGTCGCGGCGCTGCTGCAGCCGGCCGCCGCGCTGCCGCGCATCCTGATCGCCGACGACAACAACGACATGCGCGCCTACCTGAAATCGCTGCTCGATCCGTATGCGGTGGTCACCGCCTGCAGCGACGGTGAAGCCGCGTTCGGGACACTGCTGCGCGATCCGCCGGACCTGCTGCTGAGCGATGTGATGATGCCCAGGCTGGACGGCTTCGGCCTGATCGCCCGCATCCGCGCCACCGACGCCGTGCGCCATCTGCCGGTGATCCTGCTGTCGGCGCGTGCCGGCGAGGAAGCCAAGGTCGAAGGCCTGCAGGCCGGCGCCGACGACTACCTCGTGAAACCCTTTGCAGCCAACGAGCTGCTGGCACGGGTGCGTCACCAGATCGGGCTGGCGCGCGAACGGCGCCGCCGGCAGGACGACCTGGCGATGCGCGAGACCTACTTCCGCTCGCTGATCGACGTCGCACCGGTCATGCTGTGGACCACCGATCCCACCGGCTACTGCACTTACCTGAACCAGGGCTGGTCCGACTTTACCGGGCGTCCGACCGAACTGGACCAGGGCATCGGCTGGACCGAGAACATCCATCCGGACGAGCGCGAGGCGGTCAAGGCCAGCTTCCTGACCTGTAACGCCGAGCGCCGGCCCTACGTGGCCGACTTCCGCATGCTGCGCCGGGACGGCAGCTATCGTTGGGTGATCGACACCGGCCTGCCGCGCTACGACGAGGCGGGCCAGTTCGCCGGTTTCGTCGGCACCGTGGTTGACGTGCACGACCGCGCCTTGGCGCAGCAGGAGCAGGAGCGCCTGGCGCACGAGCTGACCGAAAAGAACCGCATGCAGAGCGAGTTCCTGTTCACGCTGGCGCACGAGCTGCGCAACCCGCTGGCGCCGATCCGCACCGGGCTGGAACTGATGCGGGTGCGTCCGGCTGCCGCCAACAACGGCAAGGTGCAGGCGATGATGCAGCGCCAGGTCGACCACATGGTGCGCCTGGTCGACGACCTGCTCGACATGGCGCGCCTGTCCGAAGGCAAGGTCGAATTGCGGCGCACGCAGGTGACGCTGCACGACGTGGTGCGCGCTGCCGTCGAGATCAGCACGCCGCTGGTGAGCGCAGGCGACCACGGGCTGGCGCTGCACCTGCCACAAGCCGAGGTCGCGCTGTGCGTCGACCGCCACCGCATCGCCCAGGTGCTGAGCAACCTGCTCAACAACGCCGCCAAGTACACGCCCAAAGGCGGGCGCATCGCCGTCGAGGCGGCGCTGCAGGGCGGCGAGGTGGCGATCTCCGTCATCGACAACGGCATCGGCATCGGCTTTGATGTCCTGCCGCACGTGTTCGACATGTACGTGCAGGCCCACGACGGCCACGCGATGGCGCAGGGCGGGCTGGGTGTCGGCCTGAACCTGGTCAAGCGCCTGGTCGAGCTGCACGGCGGCCGCGTCGGTGCCGAGAGCGGCGGGACCGGGCAGGGCAGCCGCTTCACGGTGTGGCTGCCGCTGGCCCAGGGCACCGGGCCGCAGCCGGACGCGGCGCTGCCGGATGACGCGGCCGCGTCGAACGGCACGGCCACGCCGGCCGCGCCGGAGGCGCTGCGCGTGCTGGTGGTCGACGACAACGTCGACGCCGCGCAGACCCTCGGCGCCCTGCTCGAGATGAGCGGCCATGCGGTGGCGCTGGCGCACGACGGTGCCGCGGCGCTGGCGGCGGCGCGCGCGCAGCCGCCGCACGTGGTGTTCCTCGATCTCGGACTGCCCGACCGCAGCGGCCTGGAAGTCGGGCAGGCGCTGCGCGGACTGGCCGGCATGCAGGCCGCCACGCTGGTGGCGCTGACCGGCTGGGGCGCGGAGCAGGACCGCAAGCGTTCGAGCGAGGCGGGCTTCGATGCCCATCTGACCAAGCCGGCGGACTTCGACAGCGTCGAGCGGCTGCTGCGCGAGGTGGCCGCCAGCCGCGGACTCTGACTCAAGCGTGCGAAGCGCCCCCGGCGGAAGGCTTACACTGGCCTTTCCCAACCCTGCCCCCGCCCTGAAAGGAGACAACCCATGCCGCGCCTCCATACGTCCGGTCCAAACGCCACCGAACTCTATTATTACGAGCAGGGGCGGGGCCAGCCCGTGGTGCTGGTCCATGGCTGGCCGCTCAGCCACCGCATGTGGGAATCGCAGATCACCGCCCTGTCCGAAGCCGGCTACCGCGTGATCGCCTACGACCGCCGCGGTTTCGGCCAGTCCGGCCATCCGACCGCGGGCTACGACTACGACACCTTCGCATCCGACCTGAACGACCTGATGACGAAGCTGGACCTGCACGACGCAGTCCTCGCCGGCTTCTCGATGGGCGGCGGCGAGGTGGCGCGCTACATCGGCCGCTACGGCAGCGCGCGCGTGGCCGGCGCCATGCTGCTGGGTGCGGTGCCGCCCTTCCTGCTGAAGACCGGCGACAACCCGCAGGGCGTCGACGAATCCGTGTTTGCCGGCATGTTCAACGCGGTGAAGCACGACCGCCTCGGCTTCCTCGGTGACTTCTTCTACAATTTCTATAACCTCGACAAGGCATCCGCAGAAGGACAGGAGCTGGTCGCCTTCAGCAAGTGGATCGCCTGGGCCGCATCGCCGCTGGCGACCGCGCAATGCATCGTCGCCTTCGGCGAGACCGACTTCCGCGCCGACCTGGCCAGGTTCGACATCCCGACCCTGGTCGTGCACGGCGACGCCGACCGCATCGTGCCGCTCGCCGTCTCGGGCCGGCGTTCGCACGAGATGGTCAAGGGCAGCCGCCTCGAGGTGATCCAGGGCGCGCCGCACGGCTTCGCGGCGACCCATGCGCAGCAGCTGAATGCGCTGATGCTGGATTTCCTGCGCACTTAAGCAACTAAGGTGTTGCCGCCCCGGCGGGCCGCTGTCCCTTGCCGGTGGCGGCCCACCAGATGCCGCCCATCAGGTGGCCCAGGTACTGCGGGTCGCGGTACATCTCGGCGTTGTGCCCGAGCGTGGTGACGAATACGCGGCCCTGCCCCGACTGGCCGGAGGTGCGGTACCAGGCCACCGGATGCTCCGCGCCCATGCCTCTGGCAGTCTGGCCCGGCCAGATCCGGGTCGGGTCGTAGCTGGACTCGTCCACCTTCAGGACCGTGTGGATCTCGACCTTGTACGGGTTGGCGAGCTCGTACCACTCGTCGCTCCAGATCCAGCGCTGCGGCACGCCGTAGGTGGCCGGGAAGTTCCTGTCCACGGTGTCGATGGCGGCGGTCTGCACGATCGGGTGGATGGTGAAAGAGCGGCCGACCAGCTTCTCGTACCAGACCCACCCGTCCTGCGGCGCGATCATCGCGCGGTGCACGATGACGGCGTTGCCGCCGCCCTCCATGTACGACTCGAAACGCTTGCGCTGGACCGGGTTCAGTTCTTCGCCGGCGGTGTTCAGCAGCACGACGGCCCCATATTGCTTCAGGTCGCCCTCGAAGCTGTCCGGACGGTTGGTGTAGACCAGCTCGAAATTGTGCAGCCTGGCGAGCTGCTCCAGGCTGGCGCGCGCGATCGGAATGTACTCGTAATGGTATTTGTTGGGCATGGCCAGCACCAGCAGCTTGAACTGGGTGTCGGCGGCGCCGGCGGGCAGCGCCATGGACAGTACGGCGGCACCGGCCAGCATCGGTAAAACGTAGCGCATTCAATCTCCTTGCATGGTGGTCAGGCGTCCGCCACGGGCGCTCAGCCAGCCGCCGTCGGCCAGCCAGTCGTGCAGGCGGTCCGGCCAGTGCTGCAGCGAGATCCGCTCGCCGCGCTGGCCCAGGTTGAAGGCGTGGCCGGTGTCGGCGTACAGGTGCAGTTCGGCCGACACGCCGGCGCCCACCAGCTGCCGGTACAGATCGAGCGCCGGCGCCATGCAGCATTCGTCGCGCGAGCCCGCTACCAGGAAGGCCGGCGGCGCGGCTTGCGCGGCCGGCGCCGGCACGCCCAGCGGCCCCGGATACACCAGCACCTGGAAGTCCGGACGGCCGTTCACCCGGTCGAGCGCATCGCGTGCAGGGGCGGCCGGTGCCGGGTGGTTGGCCACCAGTGTCACCAGCTCGCCGCCGGCCGAAAAGCCCATCACCCCGATGCGCTGCGGGTCGACGCCATAGTCGCCGGCATGCGCGCGCACCCAGCGCACGGCGCGCCGCAGGTCGGCCGCGGCATCGCCCTCGATGCTGTAGCGGGCCGGCGAAGCGGTGTCGCGCGCCAGCCGGTACTTCAGCACGAAGGCCGTGACGCCCATGCGGTTCAGGTACTGGGCCGCCACCATCCCCTCGTTCTGGAACACCAGCATGCGGTGGCCGCCGCCCGGCACCACGATGACGGCGGCGCCGTTGGCGTGGCGCGCATCGGCGCGCAGCACGGTCAGCGATGGATCGTGGACATTGCTGACGTAGGCACCGTCGGCCAGCTTTTCGGGTTCGCCATGCTGGCGCTCGGCACCCGGCGCACCGTCCGGCCACAAGAGGAACACGGGCGGTGCAGGCTGCCGGACCTGGGCAAACGCAGGCGCAAAGGTGCAGCTCAGGGCGAGCAGGGCGGCGGCACGTTTCATCGTTTACTCCATGCGCGCCGCATACAGGCTGTGATGGGTCAGGATGAACAGCGTGCGCTTGTCCGGGCCGCCGAACAGCAGCTGCAGCGGGCGCTCCGGCACGTCGATGCGGCCGCTCTGTTTTCCATCCGGGCCGTACACGAACACCTGGCCGTTGGCGACGTAGACCTTGCCGTCCGGTCCCAGCGCCGCGCTTTCGCCGCCGCGGTCGGCCACCGGCTTGAGATCGGTGATGGCGCCGCCCTGGCCCAGCAGGCCGCTGAAGGTGCGGTTTTCCGAACCGTTGGTGAACACCACGCGTTCGCCGACCGCGCCCTGCACGAAGCCGTGGGTGTCGAGCGTGTGCGACCAGCGGTGGCCGAGGTGGTCGGCCGGGCCCTGGCGCAGCACCCGGTAGGCCGGCAGCACCAGGCTGCCGTCGGGCGATACGTATTCGCGCGCCTTGGGCAGCGCCACGTCGCGCGCGAACATCTCGGCCAGCGTGGTGAACGCATAGGTCTGCGGATCGATCTGGTCGCGGAATTCGGCGTTCTGCCAGAAATTGACGGGAATCGCCACGCGCGCGCCTGCACGCGGCGCGGTCGGCGTCGGCGCGATCATCGCCAGCTCGGTGGCGGGCGTGCCCGGCTTGAAGGCGTACACGCTGGCTTCCGGCCCCCAGGACGACAGCACCATCACGTTGCCGCTGCGGTCGATGGCGAGATTCACCGGATCGAGCGGCGCGTCGCGCTCCACCGTCAAGCCTTCGTCGCGGCTCCAGCCGTGGATGCGGCGCCAGTGGCGGTCGACGAAGTACAACTTGCCCTTGCCATCGACGGCGCCGCCGGCGATCGAATAAAAGCCGTCGGCCAGCTTCTCGACTGTTCCGGAAGGCGCCGGCGCGGCGGTCTGTTTACCGCTGTAGTCGAACACCGCGAACTCGCGCTCGCGCACCTGCAGGCCGTGGGTGACGTCGACGATCGACTGCTCATATGGGTACTTGGAAGCGCGCAAATAAGTAGCGCAGCCCTTGTCGTCGCAGGTCGCAAAACCGCTCTCGCCGTTGACGTGGACGTTGCGGAAGCGGATGTCGCTGGAGTTCGTGATCTTCACGGCGCTGGGTGCCGGCTTGATCGAGCGCGTCACGCGGTAGGCATGGTAGTTCGCGAACAGCAGATTGCTGGAGTTGCGGATCTCGAGCGAGACCGCGTCCATGCCGTCTCTCACTTCTTCCTCGGTCTGCGGCGCCAGGAATTCCCAGTTCTTCACGCCGTCGAGCACGATCTCGGCGCGGACGTGGTGCTCGGCCGAGAGTTCGTACACGTGGCCCGGGGTGCTGGTGTTGGTGACGGTGAAGCCGGCCTGGGCGTAGCCGCTCGGGGTCCAGATGCCGGAGAAGGTGCCGCCGCCGCCGTCCGTCACCCACAGGCTCGGGTATTGGCGGTCCCAGTGGGCGGTAGGGTCGAAGTTGGCGTCCTTCTGGTACGGGTCGCTGCGGCGGCCGTCGGCCAGGCGGGTGCCGTGGCCGCCCTGGATGCGCACGTCGTCCACCAGCGAGTCGGCCCCGGCGCGCCACAGCAGGGCCACCGCGCGCTGGTTGATTTCGTTGGTGGCGAGGCCGATGCCGGACACGATGGCGTCGCCCCCGCGTGCGCTTTCCAGCAGTGCTTTCGGCGCGCCGACGCCCTGGTACGCGGGCGAACCGTTCGGCAGGACGATCTGGGTCAGGCCCGGATGCAGGCCGACCAGCACCGTGTCCGGCTTCATGCGGATGGTGTCGTTGACGAGATAGAAACCGAGCGGCAGGTAGACCACGCGGCTGCTGTCGATCGCCTTCTGCAGCGCCGCCGTATCGTCGGCCTTGCCGTCGCCGCGCGCGCCGAAGCTGCGCACGTTGGCCCATTGCGCGGTCGGCGGCAGGGCGCGCAGGGCTGCCGCTCCTGCTCCTGCTGCCGTGCTGTCCAATGCGGAGGTCTTGTAATGGGTGGCGAAGCGGCCCGGCGTGCCCATGTCCTGCAGCGTCAGGCCGTAGTTGAAGGCGTCGACTTTATAGGCGCCGCCCGCATTCGCCCCAGCCAGGGTCTTGCCGCTGTCGCGGAAGCGGACAAACGTCGGCACCTTGCGCGCGCTGGCGTTCTCGAAGCCGACCTGGGTATAGACATTGTCCTCGTTGCTGACGACCAGTGCCGCTTTCGACACGTTCTCGAAGCGCACATCGCGGCCCCACAGCCAGTCGCCATAACCGCGGTCGATCTCGATCCCGACCGGGGTGTTGCGGATGGCCGTGTTCACCAGCGTCAGGCTGGCTTCGTGCTCGCGGATGGCGGCGTCGCGCTGGCCCTCGAACGTGACGTCCAGCAGCGTGAACTGCCAGGCCGGGGAGGTCTTCTCGGCCAGGATGCCGTAGCGGCCGCCGAAGAAGCGCAGGTCGTAGGCGACGTTGCCGACCTGGTAGACGCCGGCCAGGCCCGAGCCGGTACGGAAATCGATGTGGCTCAGGTTCGAGTGCTGGGCCGTGTGCATGCGCACGGCGGCGGCGGCCGGGTTGCCGTTGCCGATCTCGAAGTCGACGTTCGACAGCGCCGAATAAAAGGTCGCGGAATTGGCGTCGCGCACCTTGCCCGTGAACGGCACTTCGCCCTGCACCGGCATCGGCACCTTGCCCACCGTGTACTGGTCGCCGCCGGTGAAGATCACCATGTTGGCCACACCCTTCTGGTAACCCGGCGTGTCCGGCGCCAGCACGAACACCGGACGGGTCTTGCCCACGCCGTAGACGCGCACGGCCAGCGGGATCAGGATGCTGCGCGTGATGCGGTAGCGGCCGGACGGCAGGAATACCAGGCCGCCTTCGCCCTTGTTGGCGGCACTGTCGATCGCCTGCTGGATGGCGGCGCTGTCGTCGGTCACGCCATCGCCCTTGGCGCGCACCACGATCGCGTGCGGGTCGTCCGGCATCTGCTGGAAGGCCGAGATGGAGGCCGGGGCGGAAGCCGCGGCTTGGGCCAGGCCCGGCAGCGTGGCGGCGAACGCCAGGCCGCATGCCAGGGCCGACGCCAGCAGCGGCGCCGCGCGCGAAGTCGACATCATGTTCATTCCAGGTGATCTCCTCTTTGTCTTGTTTGACCAGCTCATTTGACCCACACGGACAGCAGCAGCACGAACAGCAGGCCGAAGATGCCGACCAGCGTCTCCATCAGCGACCACGAGCGGAAGGTGTCCTTCAGCGACAAACCGAAATATTCCTTGAACATCCAGAAGCCGGAGTCGTTGACGTGGCTGCACATCAGGCTCCCGGCACCCACCGCCAGCACCAACAGGTTCGGATCGCAGCCCGAGGTTTCGACCAGCGGACCGACCACGCCGGCGGCGGTCACGCCCGCCACGGTGGCCGAGCCCAGGCAAATGCGGATCAGCGTCGCCACCGCCCAGCCCAGCAGCAGCGGCGGCACCGGCATCCGGCTCAGCTGCGTGCCCAGTTCGGCGCTGACGCCGGAATCGACCAGCACCTGTTTCAGGGCACCGGCGCCGGCGATGATCAACAGGATCGGCGCGATCTCGCGCAGCGCTTCCTGGGCCGAATGCATCACCTGCGGCAGCGTCTTGCCGCGTGCCAGGCCGAGGCTCCAGATCGCGACGCCGTAGGACAGCAGCATCACCACCAGCGGGTTGGCGAGGAAGGCCAGCGGCTTGCCCAGTTCGGGATGGGACAGCGTCACCAGCGTCAGCACGGCCAGCAGCGCCACCGGCAGCAGGGCGGTGGCGAAGCTGTTGAAGGCGCCGGGCAGTTCGGTATCCGGCATTTCGGTGTGGCGGAACATCTGGCCGGGCTGGGCGCGGATGTGGCGCAGCGACATCGCGAAGATCGGGCCGGCGATGATCAGGGTCGGGATCGCGACGGCAAGGCCGTAGACCAGGGTCGTGCCGATGTCGGCGTGCACCGCCGCCACCAGCGCGGTGGCGGACGGGTGGGGCGGCAGGAAGCCGTGCGCAATGGAGAGGCCGGCCAGCAGCGGGATGCCGAGCGCCACCGCCGGCCGCCCCGACTGGTAGACCAGCGAGAAGATCAGCGGCACCATCAGCACGAAGCCGACGTTGTAGTACAGCGGCAGGCCGACCACGAAGCCGGTGACCGTCATCGCGATCGGGATGCGCCCCAGGCCGAGCCGCTTGACCAGGGTGGCGGCGATGCAGCGAGCGGCGCCGCTGTCGGCAATCAGCTTGCCGAATACCGCGCCCAGGCAGATGATCACCACCAGCGACCCGAGCAGGTCGCCAATGCCCTTTTCGATCGCGCCCGGGATCTTCGCTGCCGGCATCCCCAGCAGCAGGGCCGCCACCAGCGCGGCGATCACGAAAGCGATCAGGGGCTGCACCTTGCCCCATGCGATCATCAAGGTCAGCAGCCCGACCGCCAGCAGCACCGATAGCACATTCAACACGGGTTCATCCTTTCAGAACGGGATTCAAACATCCAGGCGGGGCCTGGCGGATCCGACGATTACGCGCCGCCGTGCATGCCGCTGCCGGCGATGTGGTCCACCAGCGCCTGCGGCGTCCGGGCGAGGTCGAGGCGCAGGCCGGCTTCGTCGTCCTGCAGCGGTTCCAGGTCGCGCAACTGGCTGTCCAGCAGCGCCGGCGGCATGTAATGGCCGCTGCGGCCCGCCAGGCGCTCGGCAATCAGCGCGCGCGGCCCATCCAGGTGCGCGAAGCGCAGGTCCGGATCGGCCTGGCGCAGGAGGTCGCGGTAGCGGCGCTTGAGGGCGGAGCAGGACAGCACCAGGCCGGCGCCCTGCGCGCGTGCGCGCCCGATCTCGGCCGCGAGCGCCTGCAGCCAGCCGGCACGGTCCTGGTCGTCCAGCGGCAGGCCGGACGACATCTTGGCCACGTTGGGCGCGGGGTGGAAGCTGTCGCCTTCGATGAAGCGCAGGCCCAGGCGCGCAGCCAGGGCGGCGCCGACGGTGCTTTTGCCGCATCCGCTGACACCCATGACGACCCAGCGCTGCGGGTCTTTCGGCGCAGGGAGGGGCGCGCGTGCTACTGCCATTGTCTGTCTCCGTCAGGATAGCCGTTAGCGCTATCATTTGATTTTTTACTAAGTCTTCAACAAGTTAAAAGCTTTGTAAAGCATTATCGATGTTGCATAGCACTATGCGAATGCGGACCTGCAGGCATCGTTCCCAGTTTAGGAGAGAACTCACTGGACATGCTGTAGCATTTACAACACGCAAGCATACCCAAACGGAATATTTGCAACTAACCGGCCACGGCGGGAAATGCGCCCGCCGTTCATCAATCCCTTGCCGATCCGCAGGCTGGGCGCGCGGCTGGCGCCGCGCCGCGAGATCGTGGTGGCGTATATCGACGTGCCGCGGCTGGCCCTGGCGCCTTCGCGCCAGGCTTATGCGTGCCTGGAGCCGGGACGTTACCGCTTCGAGAGCCTGTCCAACCCGTTCAGCGCCGAAATCGAGACCGACGGCAACGGGCTGGTGCTGCATTATCCGGGCCTGTTCGAGCGGGTCGGCGCCCGGCATCCGGCTGCGGCACTCAACCCAGGCAGATGAAATCGTTGTCGACCTGGTGGCGCCAGGTCTTGATCAGGTCGCGGTAGGCGATGCCGACCGGGCGGATGCGGCGGTCCAGGCCATACAGGCCATAGTGGTTCACCCTGCCCTTGTTTTCGCTGAGCGCGCTGTCCCAGTCGACCTGGTCGGTCAGGCTGTACCAGGTGAAGCCGAGCAGGGGCACGCCGTCGGCTTTCAGGCGGACCAGGTTCGACCATTGCTTCTCGAGCCAGATGCGGGCATCCTTTTCGCCGTCATCTTCGTCGCGGTTATTGGTCTCGGTATGCATGACTGGCAGGCGGTAGCGTTCGTAGTACTGCTTGGTGATCATGTAGTAGCCGAACATCTCGCAGATGTCGACCTTGCCGTTGGCATACACCATGTGCTCGTTGGTCGCGTAGTAGTCGTTGCCCATGATGCAGCGCGACTTGACGCTGCGGTCGAGGAAGAAATGGTATTCCTCGCGCGTCATGCCATTGTCGGCCAGGAACTCGTACATGCGGCCGCTGACGTCATTGCCATAAGTGAGGTCCAGTGCCAGGAAGCGCAGTTCGTTCAGGTGGCGCGCGTAGCCGATCGCTTCCGGGCCAACCGGGTGGTAGTACTCGGACGATTCGCTCTGGATGAAGCGGGCGGCGGGCTGGGCCTTCAGGATCGCTTCGGTCGCGAGGATGTTGGCCCTGGCCAGGTGCTTGACCGCGGTGACGAAGGCCCGCTCCGACGCCAGGCGCTCGTTCCACAGCCCCAGCCGCGCCGAGAACTTGGCGGTGACGTACATTTCGTTGACCGGCGTGTACAGCTCGATCCAGGGAAAACGTTCGGCGAAGGCACGCGCATACTCGGCCAGCCAGTGCGGAAACTCGGGGTTCTGGAAATTGCCGATCCAGTCGGGCACGCCGAAATGACACAGATCGATGATCGGGACGATCCCGAGACGATTGATCTCGGCCATGACGGCGTCGGTGAATGCCCAGTCGTAGCGGCCCGGTCCCAGGTGCACGCGGTACCACGGCGGCCCGTAGCGCAGCGCATCGACACCGAGCTCGTGCGCCAGCTGGAGGTCTTCTTTCCAGCGCCGGTAGTGATCGGTCTTTTCCATTTCATCCATGCGCAAGGGAAGGCCATCCGGTCCTTCGATCACCGGATAGCTGCTCTCGATCCCTGTTGCAAACAAAAACCTCTGCATCCATCACCTTTCGCTGGGACCGGCATGGACGCCGGCCAGACCACATCTTAGCCGGACCTGGCTCATGTACTTCGCACATTAACGTTAGGAAATCAGCATCATTACAGCTGTTTTGTTTGTAACTGCATGGAACCAAATGCATATGTCAAATAGGCCAGTATTCACGCCGAAATTTTACTTTTTAGATTTTACATTTTGACCTTTTGGGGCAAACGTCAAAGCGGTCAATACATGTTTCCAGCCTGATTATCACCAATGCATATGGCTGATATCACGCGTCTTTTTCGCTCAACTCAGCGTTAAAAACACCGATTCTTTCGATTTACCACGTAAGAGATGCCCCATTTCCGGGCATTGTCGGCAATGTACAACGCTTCCGGGGAAGGTTACAAACTGAAAGAACTTTTTTTCCAGCAGGCAAAGCAAAGTCTCGCGAAAGTGCGTAGAATTCACCTTCATCAGTTTCTCGACGCCAACTACTTATGGTTGGCGTTGTGCTTTCAGCGCCTGTTATTCAACAGTCACCTAATAAAAGAATCGTTCAAATGCAAACTCCTCGTCGCACCACCGCCATCGCATCGCGCAGCCTGTCGATGGCACAGGCGCAACAATATGCCCTGCCGGTCCTGTTCAGCCTGTTCGGCGTGATCATGGGCTCGTGGGCCGGCCGTATCCCGTCCATGGCCGAACGCGTGCACGTGTCGCACTCCGCGCTGTCGATGGTGCTGCTGTGCGGCGGCCTGGGCGCCGTGCTGTCCTACCCGATCTCGTCGCGCATGATGGGTTCGTTCGGTGCGCGCAAGACCATGCTGTTCGCCGGCCTGGCCCTGCTGTGCGTGCTGATCGCGATCGGCGTCGCCCCGACCGTGCCGCTGTTGATGGCGGCCGTGCTGAGCCTGGGCATCACCGCCAGCACCTTCGACGTCGCCATCAACTCGTCGGCGACCGAGCGCGAAAAGCGCACCGGCAAATCGGAACTGTCGAAGCTGCACGGTCTCGGCTGTGCCGGCGGCCTGGCCGGTGCGACCCTGGGCAGCCTGATGGCCAGCCTGCACATCGCCCCGGGCACCCACTTCATGATGCTGGCGGCGCCGCTGGCCGTGGCCCTGTATTTCGCCTATTCGCTGCTGGACGCCGACGACGTCGGCCAGAAAGTCGAAAAGAAATCGTTCTCGCTGCCACGCGGCCCGCTGCTGTTCCTGGGCGTGCTCGGTTTCCTGGGTTCGATGGCCGAAGGCAGCATCGCCGACTGGAGTGGTGTGTTCCTGAAAGAGCATTTCGGCGCGTCGGAAGGCCTGGCGCCGCTGGCCCTGTCGGCCTTCTCGGTGATGATGCTGCTGGCCCGCCTGGTCGGCGACAAGCTGAAGACCCGCTACGGCGCGCGTCCCCTGGTCACCAGCGGTTCGATGCTGGGTGCGGCCGGCCTGTTCTTCGCCGTGCTGTCGCCGAACGCATATTTCGCCTTGTTCGGTTTCGCGGTTGCCGGCATGGGCCTGGCTCTGGTGTTCCCGTTCGTGTTCAGCGCCGCCGGCGCCCAGGGCCCGGTGGCGCTGGCCGGCGTGGCCAGCATGGCCTACAGCGGCAGCCTGATGGGTCCGCCGGTGATCGGCGCCATCGCCCAGGGCATGGGCATGCAGGTAGCCATCGCCTACGTCGGCGGCCTGGCAGCGCTGATCGCTTTCGTGGCAAGCCGCGCGCGCATGCTGAAGTGATCGATTGATGTGGTTCAGGGTAAACGTTTGACTGCTTGCGCAAACGTTTTACCCGGCAGTGAGCAGTAGCAAGCGTTTTCTAGTTGTTCTCCTCCTTTTTTCGGGGCGGTCGCCAAACGGCACCGCCCTTTTTTTCGTTCATCGGTTTCCAAAGCCATATCAGGCAGCCTGATTTGATGAATATGTGTGTTTTTAGAGAAACAATATGTGTTTCTTCTTGGAAAAATTGACGAATTCAACGATAATCGCTGGTTCATTGCTGGATGTGTATTTATAATTCCTTTCAGCAATATGTTCTGGCGCCGGCGCCGCCTCATGCAGTCTCTGTCCTCCTTTTGCGCCGATCCGTTCCAAGAAAGTATTCACCAATGAGACACATCAGTATCAAAACCATCGTCATGTCCGTTGTTGCTTTGCTCATCGGCATCATCCTGGCAGTCGGTGCGCTGGGTTACTACAGCACGCAAAGCGCGGTATCGCTGCTCGAAGAGTCTGCATTGCGCGACGTCCGCCAGCACGGCATGATCACCAACATCATGCTGCGCATGGAGACCAACCGCAGCCAGCTGCTGCAAGCCCTGCAGCACAATCCGGCGACCGAGTATGCGAAGCTGCATGACCACCCGCTGGCGGTCCACTTCAAGCAGATCACCGACAATACCCTTGCGCTGGAAAAGGCGCGCGACGGCTTCGACGTCTCGCTGCGCACGCCGGCGGCCAAGGCGCTCGTGCACAAGTGGTACGCGCAGAGCAGCGGCCTGGGCATTGAGGACGTGCGCCACGCGACCCAGGCGCTGGAAGCCGGCCAGTGGGACGAGGCCGAACGCATCCTGATCACCCGGGTCAACCCCGCTTACCGGACAGGGCAGCCCGCCTACGACGAACTGCAGGCGCTGCTCGACACGCGCAGCCATGCCACGGTCGAACAGGCGCACCGCGCCATCGACACCAACGAATGGATCATGGTCGCGGCCATCGCGGCGGGCTGCCTGGGTGGTGTCGGCGCCGCCGTGTTCCTGGCACGCAGCATCGTCAGGCCGCTGGGCGAAGCGGTCACGATCGCACGCAACGTCGCCCAGGGCGACCTGAGCGGCGAGATCCGCACCGATGCGCGCAACGAATTCGGCCAGCTGCTGCGCGCGCTGGGCGAGATGAACGCCAGCCTGGCCAACATCGTCGGCGAAGTGCGCGGCGATGCCGACACCATTGCCTCGGCATCGGCCGAGATCGGTGCCGCCACTCTCGACCTGTCGGGACGCACCGAGCAGCAGGCCGGCACGCTGGAAGAAACTGCGGCGTCGGTCGAGGAACTGAGCTCGACCGTGAAGCAGAACGCCGACAACGCCCGGCAGGCCAATGCGCTGGCGGCTTCGGCCTCGGCGATCGCCGTCAAGGGCGGCGCCACGGTCAACGGCGTGGTCGACACCATGGGTGCGATCCAGGCGTCGGCGCGCAAGATCGTCGACATCATCGGCGTGATCGACGGCATCGCCTTCCAGACCAATATCCTGGCCCTGAATGCGGCCGTGGAAGCGGCGCGCGCCGGCGAGCAGGGCCGCGGCTTTGCGGTGGTGGCCTCCGAAGTGCGCAGCCTGGCCCAGCGTTCGGCCACGGCCGCCAGGGAAATCAAGGAACTGATCAACGATTCGGTCGAGAAGGTCGACAGCGGCAACCGCATGGCGGACCAGGCCGGCGCGACGATGCAGGAAGTCGTCGACAGCATCCGCCGCGTGGCCGACATCATGAACGAGATCACGGTGGCGAGCCAGGAACAGAGCACGGGCATCGAACAGATCCACCAGGCCGTCAGCCAGATGGACCAGGTGACCCAGCAGAATGCGGCCATGGTCGAGGAAGCCGCCGGCGCCTCGCGTTCGCTGCAGGACCGGGCCGCCGGCCTGGCGCGCCTGGTCAGCGTGTTCCGGCTGGCCGGCCACGGCGTGGATGCGCAGCGCCCCGGGACGGCACACGTGCCGGCGCGTCCCGCCGCAGCGCGCCTGCCCGGCCTGACGGCCGCCTGATCCGTCCCAGGCGCCTGGCCCGCGTTTGCGCTGGGCCAAGCGCCGCACGGCTCGTGAGAACTCCAGACCGCCTGACGGCTCCAAGCAGAGTCGCCAGTTTTGCAAGAACGGAGTTGTCATGCAGTCAGAAATCGACGCCGCATCCGTCACCGGATTCCACGACCGCCAGTTGCATGAGCGCGACTGGCCGATGCTGTCCCATGCCCAGGCCACGTCCGGCCTGTGGCAGGCCATCGATGCCAATCACCGCTACAACGGCCTGCTCTGGCGCGAGGAGGACCGCGCGCGCCGGGTCGACGTACCGCCGGACGAGATCGCCGCCAGCAAGCGCCTGATCGACCGCTACAACCAGCGCCGCAACGACGCCGTCGAGCTCATCGACGAAGCGCTGCTGGCCGAGCTGGCCGGC
>Ga0308160_10001778_pt1 | contig 28487 bp, 25 predicted proteins | sample PhyFR1_FD_201036 | JGI IMG/M metagenome (GOLD analysis project Ga0308160, IMG submission 201036) | Phyllosphere microbial communities from UC Gill Tract Community Farm, Albany, California, United States - DLSLF.R1 | ecosystem: Host-associated > Plants > Phyllosphere > Unclassified | place: USA... | reverse complement strand
CGCCGAGCTTGTGGCTGATGATGATCGACGTGATGCCCTGCTCGCGCAGCTGGTCGATCAGGCCGAGCAGGTGGGCCGAGTCGTCGTCGTTGAGGGCCGCGGTCGGCTCGTCGAGGATGAGGAGCGTGACCTCCTTCGAGAGCGCCTTCGCGATCTCGACGAGCTGCTGCTTGCCGACGCCGAGCTCGAGCACCTTGGTGACCGGGCTCTCGGCGAGGCCGACCCGGGCGAGCAGCTTCGAGGCCTCGAGGTTGGTGCGGTTCCAGTCGATGACGCCCGCGCGCTGCACCTCGTTGCCGAGGAAGATGTTCTCGGCGATGGAGAGGAACGGGCTGAGCGCGAGCTCCTGGTGGATGATCACCACGCCGTCGCGCTCGGAGTCGTTGATGGACGAGTAGCGGACGGGGCTGCCGTCGATCTCGATCGTGCCGTCGAAGCTGCCGTGCGGGTAGACGCCCGAGAGCACCTTCATCAGGGTCGACTTGCCGGCCCCGTTCTCGCCGCAGATCGCGTGCACCTCGCCGCGCTGCACGCTCACCGAGACGCCGTCGAGGGCGCGGACGGCGCCGAACTCCTTGACGATGTCGGTCATCTGCAGGATGACGTCGTTCATGTCTTCTCGCTTCGGGTCGAGGGAGCCGGGGGGGGGGGGGGGGGGGGGGGGGGGGGGGGGGGGGGGGGGGGGGGGGGCGGGGCGGGGGGGGGGGGGGGGGGGGCGGGGCGGGCGGGGGGGGGGGGCGCTCGGGTGGTGGGCGCCGGCGGCGGCCCCGTGGGGCCGCCGCCGGCTGCCGGGGGTGGGGTCAGAGACCGACGTCGGAGGCGTCGACGAAGCCCGAGTCGACGAGCGTGCCCTGCACGTCGTCCTTGGTGACGACCACCGGGTCGAGCAGGTACGCCGGGACGACCTTCTCGCCGTTGTCGTACGTGTCGGTGTCGTTCGTCTCGACCTCGTCGCCCGCGACGATGGCCGCCACCATCGCCTGCACCTGGGTGCCGAGCTCGCGGGTGTCCTTCCAGACCGTCATCGACTGCTGGTCGGCGAGGATCGCCTTCACGTTCGCGACGTCGGCGTCCTGGCCGGTGATGATCGGCCAGTCCGAGCCCGGCTGGTAGCCGGCGGCGTCGAGGGAGGCCTCGATGCCGAGCGCGAGGCTGTCGTTCGGCGACAGGACGACGTCGACCTTCTCGCCGCCCGTGTAGAACGACTGCAGCCGGTTGTCCATCTCGGCCTGGGCGTCGTCCGAGCCCCAGCCGAGGATGCCGATGGCCTTCCAGCCGTCGTCGTCGGCGGGCGCCTTGCCGCTCGGCACGACGAGCACGCCGCTCTCGACGTAGGGCTGCAGGACGTCCCACGCGCCGGCGAAGAAGAAGCCGGCGTTGTTGTCGTCGGGGCTGCCGGCGAACGGCTCCATCGTGAAGGGGCCCTTCTCGCCGTCGGCGAGGCCGAGCTGCTCCTCGATGTACTGGCCCTGCAGCTGGCCGACCTTGTAGTTGTCGAAGGTGGCGTAGTAGTCGACGGCCTCGGTGCCGTTGATCAGGCGGTCGTAGGCGATGACGGTGGCGTCCTGCGACTTCGCGTCCTCGAGCGCCGGGCCGAGGGTCTGCCCGTCGATGGCGGCGACGACGAGGATCTTCGCGCCCCCGGCGACCTGGTTCTGGATCTGGCTGATCTGCTGGTCGGTCTTGTTGTCGGCGTACTGCAGGTCGACGGTGCAGCCGTCGCCCTCGAGCTTCTCCTTGAGGCCCTCGCCGTCGTTGATCCAGCGCTCGAGGCTGCGGGTGGGCATGCTGATGCCGACGTTGCACTCGGTGCCGGAGCCGTCGTCGCCCCCGCCGCCGCCGCCGCCGGAGGAGCCGGCGGGTGCGCAGGCCGCGAGGCCGGCCACGAGGCCGACCGTGAGGGCCGCGACGGAGAGCTTCCTTGCTGTGGTCATGGTGCGGATCCTTTCGGTGGGATCTGCCCGGGCGACGCCGCTCCGGTCGCCTCGTCGAGGGCGTGCCGGGCGGTGGTTCGTCGTCGAACCGGACCAGATCGAGCGGGTACTTCGCTGTAGTGCTCGAACCGACGTGGGTGGCGTCGGGGTATTTGTTGGCTCTCGGAACATATACGCGCCCTGATCGTCGGCGCAAGGGCCTCGGAGACCGTTACCGGATCGAGATGAGCCGGGCTCACCGCGGCTATGCTCGCCGTCGTGCCCGCCGACGTGCCCCTCGCTGCCGACCCGACCACCGCCTCCGCCCGGCCCCGCACGACGCCCGTGCTGCCGGGCTTCCACCCCGACCCGAGCGTCTGTCGGGCGCCCGGCGACGACGTGGTCTGGCTCGCGACGTCGACCTTCGAGTACTGGCCCTCCGTCGCGCTCTCCTCCTCGACCGACCTGCTGACCTGGGAGGCGCGGGGCTCGGTCGTCACCCGGCCCGGCGCCCTGGACCTGGCCGGCGTGCCCGACAGCGGCGGGGCCTACGCGCCCACGCTGCGGCACGGCCTCGGGCGCTGGTGGCTCGTCAGCACGGTGGTCGGCGGCGACCGGCCGGGGTCGTTCGCCTGCACCGCCGACGACCCGGCCGGCCCGTGGTCCGACCCGGTCGTCGTCGAGGGCGCCGAGGGCATCGACCCGGCGCTGTTCTTCGAGGCGCGGCCGGGCGGCCGGCGCGACCGCGTCTGGTGGCTCGGCACGCGCCTCCGCGACCCCGGCTCGTACGAGGGCGAGACCGAGATCTGGCTGCGCGAGCTCGACCCCGACACGCTGCGGCTGACGGGACCCGAGCACGTCGTCTGGACGGCCGCGCAGCGCGGCGCCGTCTGGAGCGAGGGGCCGCACCTGGTCGAGCGGGACGGCTGGTTCCACCTCGTCACCGCCGAGGGCGGCACCGAGCGGGCGCACGCCGTCGTCGCCGCCCGCTCGCGCGCCGTCACCGGGCCGTACGAGGTCGACCAGCGCGGGCCGCTGCTCACGCACCGGCACCTCGGCCAGGGGCACCCGGTCGTCGCCGTCGGCCACGCCGACCTCGTCGAGCTGCCCGACGGCGAGTGGCGCGCCACCGTGCTCGGCATGCGCCCGGTCGGCGGCCACACGGTGCTCGGCCGCGAGACGTTCCTCGCCCGGGTCACGTGGGAGGACGACCGCCCCGTCGTCAACGCCGGCGTCGGCCAGCTCGACGACGCGGTCGTCGGCCACGGGCCCCGGGTGCCGGAGGCGCGGGTGGACGACCTGAGGGGCTCCCGGCCCCTCGACGCGGCGTGGCTCTCGGTGCGCGGGGCGCCCTCGTTCGCGGTGCCGGGCCCCGAGGGCCTGGTGCTCGACGGCGCCGGCGCCGCCCGGCTGCACGACGCGACCGGCGTGCCCGCGTTCGTCGGGGCGCGGCAGCGCGACCACCACGAGACGCTCGAGCTGGCCGTCTCGGCGAGGCCGGGGGCGGGTGGAGCGGCGGGCCTCGTCGTGCGGCAGTCCGGGGCGGTCGACCTCCGCGTCGAGGCCGTGCGCGGGCTCGACGGCGACGGCCTCCGCGTGCGGATCGTGGCGCGCGAGGCCGGCGTCGACCGCGAGATCGCCGGTGCCACGGTGGAGGAGACCGGCTCGGGTGGTGTCGAGATGCTGCTCCGCGCCTCCTGCCGGGGCGACGCCTACGACCTCGTCGCGCTCGTCGTCGACCCCGCGGGCGGGCCGCCGACCGAGCTGCTGCGGGCCCGGGCGGAGGCGCGGGTCGTCAGCACCGAGACGGCCGGCGGGTTCGTCGGCGTGGTCTGGGGCGCCGCGGTCGACGGGCCCGGTCAGCTCGTGCTGCACCGCGCCTCCCGCGCCGTCCGCTGACCTGGCCGTCCGCTCCGGGCGCTCGCGGCCGCGGAAGTGGGCAGACCTCAGGTTGGACAAATCGTCAGCCGTTGCGCATGATGACCTCGCCGCCGATCGCACAGTCGTGCACCGGGGGAGCGCCTGCGTCGCCGCTCCTGTCCTGCGACGCACGACCGATCGAGGTGGATGCCATGGGTGCGACCCGTGACGACGTGGCGCGCCTCGCCGGGGTCTCGTCGAGCACCGTCTCGTACGCGATCAGCGGTCGGCGCACCATCTCGGAGGCGACCCGGCAGCGCGTCGAGCGCGCGATGGCCGAGCTCGACTACACCCCGAACGCCTTCGCCCGCGGCCTCGCCGGCTCGCGCGGCGGGATCCTCGCCCTGCACTACCCGTCCAGCCCCCGCGGCGTGACGTCGTCCGAGTTCGAGTACGTCGCCGCCGCCACCGAGCGCGCCCGGTCGTGCGGCTACCACCTGCTGCTCTGGTCGAACCCGATCGGCGACGTCGAGGGGCTCGGCAGCCTCGTCAGCGAACGGCTCGTCGACGGCGTGATCCTCATGGAGCTGACCTCGACCGACGCCCGCGTCGAGGTGCTCGAGCGTGCCGGGGTGCCCTTCACCAACATCGGTCGGCCCGACGACGCGGGCCGCCTCTGGTTCGTCGACGCCGACTACGAGGCGATGGGCCGGCTCGCCGTCGACCACGTGGCCGACCTCGGGCACGAGCACCTGTTCTTCCTCAGCCAGGGCCTCGGCGCGCTCGAGCGGGGCTCGGGCCCGCTGACGCGGACGACGCGGGCGCTCGCGGGGCCGGTCCGCGACCGCGGCCTGCGGGTCGAGGTGGTCCACGCCGACACCTCCGTGCGCGGCGGGCGGGAGGCGTTCGCCGCGTTCAACGCGCTGGTGCCGCGCCCGACGGCCGTGCTCGCCTTCAACGAGATGGCGCTCGCCGGCTTCGTCCAGGCCGCCGCGCTGGCCGGCTGCCGCGTGCCCGACGACGTCACCGTCGTCGCTCTGAGCATCGGCGACCTGGCCGCCGACATGACCTCCCCGCCGCTGACCACGGTGTCGCCGCCGGGCGACGAGATCGCCGCCGCGGCCGTCGACGACCTCGTCGCCGCCATCGAGGACCGCCGCGGCGAGGCGCCGCACCTGCTCGTCGCGCCGCGGCTCACGGTGCGCGGCAGCTCCGCTCCGCCGACACGCTCCTAGCCGCGGTTGCGCGCCTCCGGCCGGTGTGTGACACTCATCGTCGACGCGCGTCGATGACGACACGTCGACGGTCCGCTCGACAGCACGAGCGATCGCCCGCCGCACCACTCAATGAGGAGAATCCCATGCGAGCACCCCTGAACCGCCGCGTCACCGGCGGGATGGCCTTCCTGGCCGCCACGAGCCTCCTGTTGGTCGGCTGCTCCGGCAGCTCCGACCCCAACGACCCCAACGCCGGCGGCGGAGCCGGCGGCACGGTCGGCACCGCCGACGGCGTCGTGAACGTCTACGGCACGATCAACGGCGACGAAGCGACCCTCCTCGAGCAGTCCTGGGCGGACTGGGAGAAGGAGAACGACATCGACATCAAGTACACGGGCGACAAGGAGTTCGAGAAGCAGATCGGCATCAAGGTCCAGGGCGGCGACACCCCCGACCTCGCGATCTTCCCGCAGCCCGGCCTGCTGGCCGACACGGTCAAGTCCGGCAAGGTGCAGGAGCTCCCGGCCGACGCCCTCGCCAACGTCAAGGAGGGCTGGTCGGAGGACTGGCAGAAGTACGGCCAGGTCGACGGCACCCAGTACGGCGCGCCCCTCATGGCCAGCGTCAAGGGCTACGTGTGGTACTCGCCGGCGAAGTTCGCCGAGTGGGGCGTCGAGGTCCCGAAGACGTACGACGACCTCGTCGCGCTGTCGAAGACCATCCAGGAGAAGACCGGCGGCCCGTCGTGGTGCGCCGGCTTCAACTCGGGCGAGGCCTCGGGCTGGCCCGGCACCGACTGGGTCGAGGACCTCGTGCTGCGCGAGGCCGGCCCTGACGCCTACGACGCGTGGGTCGCCGGCGACACGAAGTTCACCGACCCCGAGATCAAGTCGGCCTTCGACGCGGTGGGCGAGATCCTCCAGGATCCCTCCCTCGTCAACGCCGGCTACGGCGACGTGAAGTCGATCAACTCGACCGCCTTCGGCGACGTCGCGACCAACGTCGCGAACGGCAGCTGCGCCCTGACCCACCAGGCCTCGTTCTTCGAGGGCTTCCTGACCGCGGCGAACAACGCCGAGGGCCAGCCCGCCACCGTCGCCGAGGACGGCGACGTCTGGGCCTTCCTCACCCCGCCGATGGAGGAGGGCGACCCCGCCGCCGTCACCGGTGGTGGCGAGTTCGTCGCCGCGTTCTCGAACGACGACGACACCGCGAAGGTGCAGGCGTACCTCGCCAGCGCCGACTGGGCCAACAGCCGCGTCTCGCTCGGCGGCGTCATCTCCGCCAACAAGGGCCTCGACCCGGAGAACGCCGGCAGCGACCTGCTGAAGAGCGCCGTGGAGATCCTCCAGGGCACCGACACCACCTTCCGCTTCGACGGCTCCGACCTGATGCCCAAGTCGGTCGGCTCCGACAGCTTCTGGAAGGGCATGGTCGACTGGATCGACGGCACCGACACCGACTCGGTCCTCGAGGAGATCCAGGCCGGCTACACCTCCTAGTCGTCCTTCCGTCAGGGGCCGTCGTTCGTCGGCGGCCCCTGACCCGTCCCCGAAAGGACAGCGATGTCCAGCTTCTTCCAGTGGTTGGCGGGTGTCCCGCCCCTGGCGCAGATCCCCCTGATCCTGATCGCCTTCACCGCGCTCGTCGGCATCGTGCTCGTCTTCGTCGAGTTCGCCCCGCGTCGCGGCCTCCAGTACACGATCCTCCGGCTCGCCGTCTGCGTGCTCGTCCCGGTCGTGGTGCTCCTCGCGTTCGGCCTCTACAACTCGGTCATGTGGGTCGCGGTCGTCGCGGCCGTGCTCGGCGGCGGGCTGTTCCTGCTCGACTACCGCTCGAAGCGCGGCTCCGGCTACTCGCTCCAGCTGATCGCCTTCATGGCCCCCGCGGTCTTCTTCCTCATCATCGGCCTGATCTACCCGACGATCACCACGGCCGGCCAGGCCTTCATGAAGAACGACGGCTCCGGCTTCGCCGGCATCGACAACTTCATCTGGGTCTTCACGAGCCCCGACGGCCTCACCGCCTTCGGCAACACACTGATCTGGGTGCTGCTCGCCCCGATCACGGCGACGGCCATCGGCCTCGCCTACGCCGTGTTCATCGACAAGAGCCGCGGCGAGAAGGTCCTCAAGCTGCTGGTCTTCATGCCGATGGCGATCTCGTTCGTCGGTGCGTCGATCATCTTCAAGTTCTTCTACGACATCCGTCAGGGCGAGCAGATCGGCCTCCTGAACGGCGTCCTGGTCGCGTTCGGCGGCCAGCCCGTCGACTGGCTGGGGCTCGAGCCCTGGAACACCCTGCTGCTCGTGATCGTGCTGATCTGGACCCAGGCCGGCTTCGCGATGACGGTGCTCTCCGCCGCCATCAAGGGCGTCCCCGCCGAGCAGCTCGAGGCGGCGTCGCTCGACGGCACCAACGGCTTCCAGGCCTTCCGCCACATCACGGTGCCGGGCATCCGCACGACGATCATCGTGGTGCTCACGACGATCTCGATCGCCTCGCTCAAGGTCTACGACATCGTCTCGGCGATGACCGGCGGCCGCAACGACACGACCATCCTCGCGTTCGAGATGGTGCGCCAGTTCCAGCTCGGCAGCCGCACCGGCTACAGCTCGGCGCTGGCCGTCATCCTGTTCGTCCTGGTGCTGCCGATCGTGATCTACAACGCCCGCCAGATCCAGAAGCAGAGGGAGATCCGATGACCGCCACGCCCACCCCGGTCGGGGTCGCCGTCCCCCCTCGCACCGAGAGCCAGCTGAAGCGCGGCGTCGCGAAGATCGAGAACTCCAGCGGCAAGCTGAAGAAGGGCACGACGAGCCGCGGGGCGACCATCGCCGCGCTGATCATCGCCGTGATCTGGACCCTGCCCACCGCCGGCCTCTTCATCTCGTCGTTCCGCCCCGCGACCGACATCAAGACGACGGGCTGGTGGACGGTCTTCGCCAACCCCGGCTTCACGCTCGACAACTACGTCAACGCGCTGAACTCGGGCGACAGCCTGACCCTCGGCAAGGCCTTCCTCAACTCGCTCGTCATCACGCTGCCCGCGGCGTTGATCCCGATCACGATCGCGAGCCTCGCGGCCTACGCGTTCGCCTGGATCGACTTCAAGGGCCGCAACACGATGTTCGTGCTGGTGTTCGCCCTGCAGATCGTGCCGATCCAGATGGCCCTCGTGCCGCTCCTGCGCCTGTTCTCGGACGGGCTCGTCATCGGCGGGCTGTACATCCTCCCCGGCCTCGGGGTGAACGGGCTCGACGGCTCGTTCGCCAAGGTGTGGATCGCGCACACGATCTTCGCCCTGCCGCTGGCCATCTTCATGCTGCACAACTTCATCAGCGAGATCCCGGCCGAGGTCATCGAGGCCGCGCGCATGGACGGCGCGGGGCACGGCCAGGTCTTCTTCCGGATCGTGCTGCCGCTGTCGATGCCGGCCATCGCCTCCTTCGGCATCTTCCAGTTCTTGTGGGTCTGGAACGACCTGCTCGTCGCGACGGTGTTCACGTCGGGGCAGGGGCTGCCGATCACGAAGGCCCTGCAAGACCTCTCGGGCTCGTACGGTCAGTCGTGGGAGCTGCTCACGGCGGGCGCGTTCATCTCGATCATCGTGCCGCTGATCGTGTTCTTCGCCCTGCAGCGCTTCTTCGTGCGCGGCCTGCTGGCCGGCGCGACGAAGGGCTGACCCCGAGGAGTCGCGGGTCGGCCCCCGCAGGCTGCCTCACCACGGACGCCGGTCCGGTGCGCCCGCACCGGGCCGGCGTCCGTCGTCCGCCCGGGCGCACGCGGGCCCGCCGAGACGACGCGACGTGGCGACGTCGAGACGACTCGAGCTGGGCCCTCGACGGTGCCGTGGGCCCAGTTCGAGTCACCTCGTCCCGGCGTGCGCGCGAGGCGCGCGAGGCGCACGAGGCGCACGAGGCGCGCGAGTCGCAGGAGTCGCGGGTCGCCTCGCGCGGGCCCGCACGCGCCGGAGGGGGCGGCGCCTCCACAGCACCGCCCCCTCCGTCCCCTCGCCCCCGCGCACCACGGCGGGGGCCCGGTGCCCTCAGCGCACCGTCACCACCGAGGTCAGGCGGCGGGTGTGGTCGACGACCCGCGCCTCCCCGGTCACCTCGACGTCGACCGCGGCGACGACGTCGCTGCTCGAGCGGGCGACCCGCAGCTGCAGGGCCCCCGTCTCGATGCGTCGCAGGCCGTCGCGACCGGTCGCCGAGGCGAGGTCGACCGGCACCACGATCTCGAGCACGGCCTGCTCGCCCGGTGCGAGCTGCGGGGTGCGCCCGTAGGCGACCAGCCGCTGCCCTGGCCGGACCGTCTCGGCCACCGGGTCGTGCAGGTAGACCTGCACGACATCGGCCCCGATCCGGTCGCCGGTGTTGTGCACGGTCACCTCGAGCGCGACCTCGCCGACGGTCGGCACGCGCAGCGGCTGGTCACCGCCGCCGGGCGCGACGACGTCCCAGTCGAAGGTCGTGTACGACAGCCCGTGCCCGAAGCCGAAGGCCGGCGTCGGGTCGACGTCCGACACGGCCGACCGTGCGGCGAGCGGGCCCTGCAGGTAGGTCGACGGCTGGGCTCCCGGGTGGGCGGGCACGCTCACGGGCAGCCGGCCCGACGGCGTGACCGCGCCGGTGAGCACGTCGACGACCGCCGCCGCGCCCTCCTCGCCGGGGAAGAACGCCTGCACGACCGCGGCCGCCTCCGTGGCGGCGCGGCCGAGGGCGTAGGGGCGCCCGGTGAACAGCACGACGACCGTCGGCGTGCCGGTGTCGAGCACGGCGTCGAGCAGCTGCTGCTGCACGCCGGGCAGCGCGAGGTCGACGGCGTCGCAGCCCTCGCCGCTCGTGCCGCGGCCGAAGAGGCCGGCGCGGTCGCCGAGCACGACGAGCGCGACGTCGGCGTCGCGGGCGGCGTCGACGGCGGCGGGGATGCCGGAGGCGTCCGTCCCGTCCACGTCGCAGCCCGCGACGACCGCGCCCAGGCCGGGCACCGCCTCCCGCAGGCGCTCCGCGAAGGTGGGCAGCTCGATGCCGACCGCGACGTCGGGGTGCTGCGACCCCACGTGCGCCGGGAACGAGTAGCAGCCGAGCAGCGCGGCGGAGGTGTCGGCGTTCGGGCCGACCACGGCGAGGCGCGGGGCGGCGCCCTGGCCGGCGCCCTGGCCGGCGCCGGAGGCCGAGCCGACCCCGGTCAGCGGGAGCGCCCCGGCGAGCGGCAGCACCCCGTCGTTGCGCAGCAGCACGACGGCCTCGTCGGCGAGCCGCCGGGCGAGGGCGCGGTTGCCGGCCGTGTCGAGGTCGATGTCGTCGGCGCGGGCGAGGGGCGCCTCCGGGTCCCACCCGGGGTCGAGCAGCCCGAGCTCGGCCTTCTGGGTCAGCACGCGGAGCGCGGCCCGGTCGATCAGGGCCTCGTCGATCTCGCCGGCGCGCACGGCGGCGACGAGGGCCGGCCCGAACGCGTCGACCGTGGGCAGCTCGACGTCGACGCCGGCGGCGAGGGCCAGCCCCGCCGCCTCGGCCCGCGAGCCCGCGACGCCGTGCAGCGTCTCGAGGAAGGCGACGCCGAAGTAGTCGGCGACGACGGTGCCGTCGAAGCCCCAGGTGTCGCGCAGCAGCCCGGTCAGCAGCGACTCGTCGGCGGCCGAGGGCACCCCGTCGATGTCGGTGTAGGCGTGCATGACGCTCCGCACGCCGCCGAGGGCCACGGCCATCTCGAACGGCGGCAGCACGACGTCGGCGAGCTCGCGCCGCCCCATCGAGACGGGGGCGAGGTTGCGGCCCGCGCGCGACGCCGAGTAGCCGGCGAAGTGCTTGAGCGTCGCGACGACGCCGGCGCTCTCGAGCCCCTGTACATAGGCGGTGGCGACGGTGCCCACGAGGTGCGGGTCTTCTCCGATGGTCTCCTCGACGCGGCCCCAGCGGGCGTCGCGGACGACGTCGAGCACGGGGGCGAGCCCCTGGTGCACGCCGACCGAGCGCAGGTCGTCGCCGATGCGCGCGGCCATCTCGCGGACGAGCTCCGGGTCGAAGGAGGCGCCCCACGAGAGCGGCACCGGGTACGCGGTGGCGCCCCAGGCCGCGAAGCCCGCGAGGCACTCCTCGTGCGCGAGGGCCGGCACGCCGAAGCGGCCGCTCTCGACGATGGTGCGCTGGGTGCGGGCCAGCGAACGGGCGCCGGCCACGGCCTCGACCGGGGCCGTGCCGAACGGGCGCGTCAGCTGCCCGAGGCCCGTCGGCAGCAGCTCGTCGAGCGAGACGGGTTCGGCCATGTCGTGCTGGTGGGGCGCGACCTCGGCGCCGTCGGCTGAGGCGCCGACCCAGATGCCGAACAGCTGGGCGGTCTTCTCCTCGAGGGTCATCGCCGCGACGAGGGCCGCGGCGCGCTCCGCGGCAGGCAGGGCCGGGTCGCGCCAGGGGCCGTCGAGCGGGCCCGACGAGGAGGCGCGGGTCGGCTCCGCCGCCGCCCCTCCCGCCGCCGGTGCGCCGCTGCCTCTGGTGCTGGTGCTGGTGCTGGTACTGGTGCTGGTGGTGCTGGTCATGTCACTTGCCGCCTACTCCGATGAGGCCCTGCACCAGCGCGCGACGCGCGAAGAGGTAGAGCACGAGGATCGGGATCATCGAGAGCACCACCGCGGCCAGGAGGCCGGGGATGTTCACGCCGTACTGGGTCTGGAAGTTGAAGAGTCCGAGGGTGACGACCCGGGTGTCGTCGGACTGCGTGAGGATCAGGGGGAAGAGGAAGCCGTTCCACGCCTGGAGCGCCGAGAAGACGACGATCGTCGCGAGGCCGCCCTTCGAGAGCGGCAGCACGAGCCGGAAGAACGCGCGGAACGGCGTCGCGCCGTCCATCGACATCGCCTCGTAGAGCTCGGGCGAGATGTCGCGCATGACGCCCGACAGGATGAGCGTGCAGACCGGCAGCGCGAACGCCGCGGTCGGCAGGATGACCCCGAGGAGGTTGTAGTACAGCCCGGCGACCGAGATCAGGTAGAAGATCGGCACGATCACGGCCTGCGCCGGCACCGCGAGCCCGAGCAGGAAGACGCGGAACACGCCCCGCACGAGCGGCGAGGTGCTGCGCACGATCGCGTAGGCGAGCGGCGGCACGAGCAGCAGCACGACGAGCACCACGGCGACCGTGACGAACAGCGTGTTGAGGAAGTACTGGGCGAAGCCGGTGTCGAAGGCGTCGACGTAGTTCGAGAACGTGAAGTCGCCGAACGGCAGCGAGAGCGGGCCGTTCGCGGCGTAGCCGGTGCGGGTCTGCAGGGTGGCCGTGACCATCGCGTAGAGCGGCAGGGCCACGACGGCGAGCCAGATCGCGGCGAGCGTGCCGGCGATCCAGTTGGGTCGGGTGGTCATCAGACTCCTTCTGCCTGGGAGCGCATCTCGCCGTAGCCCGAGAACTTGACGACGATCAGCGAGATCGCCGTCGCGACGACCACGAGCGCGACCGCGATGACGCTGGCGCCGCCGAAGTCGAACGACGAGAAGGCCTTCTGGTACATGTACAGCGGCGAGACGAGCGTGTCGGTGCCGGGGCCGCCGTTGGTGAGGATCAGCACGGTCTCGAAGGTGGTGAGGCCGCCGACGAGCATGAGGATCAGCGACGTGACCACGGTGTTCTTGAGCTGCGGCAGCGTGATGCTGAAGAACTGGCGCACCATGCCGGCACCGTCGAGCGAGGCCGCCTGGTACAGCACGGCCGGGATGCCGCGCGCGCCGCCCTGGTAGATCAGCGTGTGGAACGGCGTGTACTGCCAGGTGCTGACGAACACGAGCACCGCGATCGCCGTGCCCTGGTGGCCGAACAGGTTGCCGTCGCCGAAGAGCCAGGGCGCGCTGCCGGGGATGCCGAAGTTGGGGTCGAGCAGCGCTCGCCAGAGCACCGAGATGGCGGCCGACGAGAGCAGCAGGGGGATGAACCAGATCGCGACGACGGCGGCGCGGGCGCGCTGCTGGCCCGCGGCCCAGACCCCGAGGAGGAGCGAGACCGGGGTCTGCACGGCGATCGAGAGCAGCACGAGCACGACGGTCAGCCCGATGCTCTTGAGCAACAGGGAGTCCTGGCCGATGCGGGTCCAGTTGTCGAGGCCGACGAACCGGGGGTCGCCGATGCCGCCCCAGGTGACGAACGACATCCAGACCGTGGCGACGAGCGGCACGAGGGCGAAGAGCCCGAAGAAGACGGTGGCGGGCAGCGCCCAGACGGAGCCGGGCCGGCCGACGGCGGCCTGCCCCGTCCGGGGCCGACCGGCACGGCGAGCCGTGCCGGTCGACCCGAGCGCCCCGCGACGAGCGGTGGCGGACGACATCACGGAGCCTGCAGCGCCTGCATGGCGGCGATGAAGCCGTCCTCGTCGAGGGTGCCGCTGAAGTACTGCGCGACGGCGGTGTGGATCGGCGTCATCGCGGCGGGTGGGTAGGCCTGGTCCCACGAGAGCTGGAACGACGGGGCGTCGGCCACGAGGTCGAACTGGTACTGCGAGTAGGCCGGGTCGGCCGCCGTCGACAGGAAGTCGGGCGTGTTCGTCGTCGTCGGCAGGTTGCCGATCGCGAGCTGCTGCTGCACGAACTCGTCGCTGTACATGATCTTCAGGAAGTCCTCGACCGCGTCGGGGTACCGCGTGCCCTTGATGACCGAGTAGAAGTTGTTCGTGTTGCCCGCGAGGTTGGCCGGGTCGCCCTTGCCGCCCTCGACGGTCGGGAAGGTCGTGTAGCCGAGGTCGGTCGCGGCGAACTCCGGGTCCTCGTTCTGCTGGGTCGAGTACTCCCACGAGCCCATCAGCTCGAACGCGGCCTTGCCGGTGCGGAGCAGGGCGGGCGAGCCGCCGTCGGTGAACTTGACCGAGTCGAAGTTCGTGCCGAAGCCGCCGGCGTCGACGAGGTCGCGCAGCATGCCGAGCGCCTCCCTGCTGTCGTCGCTGGCCCAGGCGTCGGCGTCGCCGTCGAGGGCCGACTGGAACAGCTCGGGCCCGGCGACGCGGTCGTAGGCGTACTGGAACCACATCTGGGTCGGCCACTGGTCGCCGCCGCCGAGCGCGATCGGGGTGACCCCGGCGCCCTTCAGCGTCTCGACGGCCGCCATCAGGTCGTCCCAGGTCTCGGGAACGGCGATGCCGGCGTCGGCGAGGACCTTCTTGTTGTAGAAGAGCATCACGGGCTGCGTGCCGCGCATCGGCACCCCGTAGGCCTTCTCGTCGAAGCGGGCCGTGTCGAAGACCGAGGGCAGGAAGGCCTCCTCCAGCTGCGGGTCGTCGGCGATCATGTCGTCGAGCGGCAGCAGCAGGTCGGCGTCGACGAACGGCTTGATGCTGCCGCCGCCCCAGTTGAAGAAGACGTCGGGCGCGCTGTCCGTGTCGATGATCGTCTGCAGCTTCTGCTGGTAGTTCGCGCCGGGGATGACGTCCAGCACGGCCTTGACGTCGCTGGTCTCGTTGAACTTCGCGACCACCGCCTCCTCGACCTTGTTGGTGGCGTCGCCGTACACCGCGACGTGGATCTCGTTCTCGGGGCGGCTCTCGGCGCCGGAGCCGCCGGAGCAGCCGGCGAGGAGCGCGCCGGTGGCGAGCGTCGCGACGACCGCGAGCGACCGCCGCAGTCGCCGGGAGCGGGGGGATGAACTGTTCATCGTTGAACACCTTCCGAAAGTTTCGGTGATTCGCCCGAAATGAGTGCCGGACGGTCGAAGCATAGGCAGGAGGCGCCCCCGAGGTCAATAGGTTGTCGCAGACCACAAATGGCGGGCGTCGTCGACCGCCAGCTACGATCACCGGATGGACGAGCTCGACGCCGCACCCCGGACGACGCTGGCCGAGGTGGCCGACGAGGCCGGAGTCTCGCTGTCGACGATCTCGAAAGTGTTGAACGCGCGGGCGGATGTATCGGCGAGCACCCGTGCCCGCGTCGAGGCCCTGCTCGAGGACCGCGGCTACCGCCGCCGGCCCTCGCCCTCCCGGTCGTCCACCCTCGTCGAGCTGGTCTTCCACGAGCTCGACTCGGCCTGGGCGCTCGAGATCATCCGCGGCGTGGAGGACGTCGCCCGCGCTCGCGGCCTCAGCGTCGTGCTCACCCAGAGCGGCGACCGGCACTCGCCCGACGCGGGCTGGGTCGACGGGGTGCTGCGCCGTCGACCGGCCGGTGTGGTGCTGGTCTTCTCAGACCTGGGGGAGTCGCAGACCGCCCAGCTGCGCTCGCGCGACATCCCCTTCGTGATCGTCGACCCCGCCGGCGACCCCGCGCCCGACGTGCCGTCGGTGGGCTCGGCCAACTGGTCGGGGGGCATGGCCGCCACCCGGCACCTGCTCGAGCTCGGCCACCGGCGGATCGCCGCGATCACCGGCCCCGACGACATGATGTGCTCGCTCGCCCGGCTCGACGGCTACCGCTCGGCGATGGGCGCCGCGGGCGTCGCCGTCGACGAGCGGCACGTCGCGTTCGGCGACTTCCAGGTCGGCGGCGGCCGCGAGGCGGCCCTGCGGATGCTGCGGCTGCCCGAGCCCCCCACCGCGATCTTCGCGGGCAGCGACCTGCAGGCGCTGGGCGTCTTCGACGCGGCGCGCTCGCTCGGCCTCGCCGTGCCCGACGACCTCTCCGTGGTCGGCTACGACGACCTGCCGCTCGCCGAGTGGACGAGCCCCCGTCTCACCACCGTGCACCAGCCGCTGCGCGAGATGGCGCAGGAGGCGACGCGGCTCGTGCTCGGCGGCACCGCGGGGCGGCCGACCCGGCTCGACCTCGCGACGTACCTGGTGCGGCGCGAGAGCACGGCCGCGCCGGCGCCCGAGGCCGCCTAGCCCGCCTGCCGCAGCGGCGCGCGCCCGGCGAACGTCGCCCGGTACGCCCGCGGCGTCGTGCCGAGCACGCGCCCGAAGTGGTGCCGCAGCACGGCCGACGACCCGAAGCCGACGCTCGCCGCGATCGCGTCGAGCCCGAGCGACGTCGTCTCGAGCAGCTGCTGGGCCCGCAGGAGGCGCTGCCTCGTCACCCAGGCCGCCGGCGTCGTGCCCCGCTCGGCCCGGAAGCGCCGGGCGAACGTCCGCGGCGACATGTGCACCCGCGCGGCCAGCGACTCCACCGGGAGCTCCTCGTCGAGGTGCTCGAGCACCCACGCCGTGAGGGGAGCGAGCGAGGTGTCGGGCTCGGCCGGCAGCGGGGTCTCGATGAACTGGCTCTGGCCGCCGTCGCGGTGCGGGGGCACCACCATGCGCCGGGCGACGACGTTCGCGGCGGCGGCGCCGGCCACCCGGCGGACGAAGTGCAGGCAGGCGTCGATGCCGGCCGCGGTGCCGGCCCCGGTGATGACGCGGCGGTCCTCGACGAAGAGCACGTCGGGGTCGACCGTGACGGCGGGGTGCTCGGCGGCGAGGCGGTCGGCGTACATCCAGTGCGTGGTGGCGCGGCGGCCGTCGAGCACGCCCGCCGCCGCGAGCACGAAGGCGCCGCTGCAGACGCTGATCAGCCACGCGCCGCGGGCCTCCGCGCGGCGGATCAGGTCGAGGGCCGCGGGGGAGAGCGCGTCGGGGCCGGTGCCGAGGGCGGGCACGCAGATGACGTCGGCGCACTCGGCGGCGTCGAGCCCCAGCTCGACCGTGATCGAGAAGCCCTGGTTCGTCCGCACGAGGCCGGGGCGCTCGGCGACGACCCGGTGCTCGAAGGCGGGGCCGCCGGCGGCGCGGCGGTCGAGGCCGAAGACCTCGCAGAGCACCCCGAACTCGAAGGGGGCGACGCCGTCGGCGACGAGGGTGGCGACGGTCAGGGGCTCCACGGGTCTGGGCTCCACGGGTCTCCTCGAGGTGGTCGTGCTTGGCAGGAACGGTGTGTCTCGTGGCGATGCTGCCACTCGTCGGCGCCCGTGTCCACTCGTAGGGTCGCTCCATGACCTCCGCCTCGCCCTCCGACGCCTCCGACGCCGACGCCGCCGCCCGCGTCGAGCAGCTGCTCGCGCCTCCCACCGTCGTGGCCTCGCGGTCGCGCGCCGTGGCGGCCGCCCACGCCTCCGCCGCCCTGCTCGGCCACAGCGAGCGGTCGTGGGTGCTCGCGGCCGAGCTCGGGCGCCGCGAGGGCGTGGCCTTCGACCCGGAGCTGCTCTATGCGGCGTCGCTGCTGCACGACCTCGGCCTCGTCGCGTCGTTCGACAGCCACGACGTCGCCTTCGAGCGGGCGGGCGGCGACGTGGCACGCGTCTTCGCCGCGGGCGCCGGCTGGGGCGACGACCGCCAGCGGCGCCTCGGCGAGGTCGTCGTGCGCCACATGTGGCCGGCGGTGTCGGCCGAGCTCGACGCCGAGGGGCACCTGCTCGAGCGGGCCACGAGCCTCGACGTCAGCGGGGTGGGCGGCGACGACTGGGAGCCCGCGTTCGTCGCGGCCCTCGTCGAGCGGGTGCCGCGCACGGGCTTCGCGGCGGAGTTCGGCGTCGCGATCGCCGCCCAGGCGCACCGCAAGCCGGCGACGGAGGCGGGCCGCGCCGTCCGCTCGGGCATCACCCGCCGGCTCGCGGAGAACCCGCTCGACCGGCTCGTGGAGAACCCGCTCGACCGCCTCGGGGGCTGAGCGCGCTCCGTCGGAATGGGGAGGCGCCTCCCCGGGTTGCCCCGCTAGCATGATGCAAACGCATGGAAATGGAGCGCACCCCATGGCACACCCCCTCGAGTTCGGACTCGACACCTTCGGCGACGTCACCGAGCGCCCGGCCGGGGCCTCCGACGCCGGCCAGCTCGTCTCGCACGCGCAGTCGATCCGCGACCTGGTCGACCAGGCCGTGCTCGCCGACCAGGTCGGCCTCGACTTCATCGGCGTCGGCGAGCACCACCGCGTCGACTTCGCCGTCAGCGCCCCCGAGGTCGTGCTCGCGGCCATCGCGGCGCGCACCGAGAACATCCGCATGGGCTCGGCCGTGACCGTGCTCAGCAGCGACGACCCCGTCCGGGTCTACGAGCGCTTCGCCACCGTCGACGCCCTGTCGAACGGGCGGGCCGAGGTCATCCTCGGGCGCGGCTCGTTCACCGAGTCGTTCCCGCTCTTCGGCCTCGACCTGCAGGACTACGAGGTGCTCTTCGAGGAGAAGATCCAGCTCTTCGCCGAGCTGCTGAAGGACGAGCCCGTCACCTGGACGGGCACGAAGCGCGGTGCCCTCAGCGAGCAGTGGGTCTACCCGCGCCCCGAGAGCGGCACCCTGAAGACCTGGGTCGGCGTCGGCGGGTCGCCGCAGTCGGTCATCCGTGCCGCGCACTACGGCCTGCCGCTCTTCCTCGCCATCATCGGCGGGCAGCCCGCCCAGTTCGCGCCCTACGCCGACCTCTACCGCCGGGCCCTGACGGAGTTCGGCAAGGAGTCGCAGCCCATCGCGATGCACTCGCCCGGCTTCGTGCTCGAGACCGACGACGAGGCGAAGGAGCTGCTCTACCCGTACCAGGAGGCGCAGACGAACCAGCTCGGTCGCGAGCGCGGCTGGCCCCCCTACTCGCGCGCGCAGTACGAGCAGAGCGCCGGCCCCGACGGCGCCCTCTACGTCGGCTCGCCCGAGACCGTCGCGGCGAAGATCGCGGGGAACATGGCCCTGCTCGGCGCGACGCGCTTCGACATGCGGTACAGCATGGGGCGCCTGCCGCACGAGGCGATGATGCGCAGCATCGAGCTGTACGGCACGAAGGTGGTGCCCCTGGTGCGCGAGATGCTCGCCTAGCGAGCACCGCGCCTCCGGCAGGCCCCGGCGCCGCGGGCGAGAGGGCCGGGTGGAGGCGCGGGGCCGGCCGTCGGGGAGCGCTCAGCCCCGGCGGTCGCTCCGCGCCAGCGCCCCGAGCTGCTCGTTGTACGCGTCGAGCTCGGCGTCGCCGTCGCGCTCGGCCTGGCGGTCCTTGCGCTTGGCCTCGCGGCTGTCGCTGCGGCTCCACATGATCGCGACCGCGATCGCGAGCGAGACGGTGGGGATCTCGCCGACGCTCCAGGCGATGCCGCCTGCCGCGTACTGGTCCGCCATCGGCGTCGCGCCCCAGGTGCGGCCCATGGCGCCGTACCAGTCGGCGAGGAAGAGCGACGTGCTCGTCATGATGCTCAGCCCGAAGAAGGCGTGGAACGCCATCGTCGCGAGCAGCACCAGCAGCCGCATCGGGTACGGCAGGCGGCCCTTGACCGGGTCGATGCCGATCATCGACTGCACGAAGAGGTACCCGACGATCAGGAAGTGCACGATCATCCAGTAGTGCCCGAGGTGGGTCGTCGTGGCCCAGCTGAACAGCGACGTGTAGTAGAAGACGAACAGCGAGCCGGCGAAGAGCACGGCCGAGACGATCGGGTTGCTGATGACGTGGGCGTACGTCGAGTGCACCAGGACCATGATCCACTCGCGCGGGCCCCGCGTGCCGTCCTGGCGCTTGCGGATCGCCCGCAGCGCCAGCGTGACGGGCGCGCCCGGCACGAGCAGCACCGGCACCACCATGCCGAGCGCCATGTGCGCCAGCATGTGCATGCTGAAGAGGTACTCCTCGTAGACGTTCGGGGCGCCGCAGGTGATGTAGAAGAGCACGACGAGGCCGGCGATCCACGACACGGTGCGGCCGAGCGACCACTGGTCGCCACGGCGCCGCAGCCGGACGACGCCGGCCACGTAGAAGAAGATGCCGAAGGCGCAGAGCAGGGCCCAGAGCAGGTCGGGGTTCCACTCCGTGAGGTACCGCAGCGGCGTCAGCTCGCGCGGCAGCACCTCCTCGGTGAGGATCTCGGCGGGCGTCGGGTCGGCGAGGTCGGTCGCGACGACCTGCTCGACGGGCGTGGCCGTGCGGCCCAGGGCCGCGGCGACGCCCGAGGCGAGGCCCATGAAGGCGAGCTCGGCCGAGACGAACCACCAGAAGAAGCGGTTGGTCGCCGCGGGGTGCGTCGACATGCGCGCGACGAGCCAGCGGCGCTGGACGACGCCGAAGAGGCCGAGGGCCACGAGGGCGAGCGTCTTCACGAGCACCAGCACGCCGTAGCCGGTGGTCAGGGCGGCCCAGTCGCCGAGGCGGAGGGCAGCGCTGCCGACGCCGGAGACCGCGACGACGACGAAGCAGATGATCGCCACGGTGGAGTAGCGGGCGAGGACGACGCCGATGCGGCCCTTCTCGAGCGTGGGGCGCAGCAGCACCAGGGCGACGAGCCCGCCGAGCCAGACCGAGGCGCCCTCGAGGTGCAGGGCGAGGTCGGTCACGGCGGCGTCGTGCCCGCTCGCGCCGGCGGCGTGGCCCTGCTGGGCGATGGGGATGAGCCCGCCCATGGCGAGCAGCGTCAGGGCGACGAGCGACCAGATGTTGCGCAGCGCGAAGGCGAGCACGGTGACGCCGGCAGCGATGAGGGTCGTGGTCAGCCAGGCGACGCCGAGCTCGGTGTTCGTGAGGAAGAAGGCGAGCGTGCGGCCGAACTGGTCGTCGAACGTGACCGGCACGTTGGCGACGCTGAGGAAGGTGAAGAAGGCGGTGGCCGCGGAGGCGACGGTCCAGGCGCCGGCAGCACCCGCGGCGATGTCCATGGCCCGTTCGAACTCGGCTTCCTTCCGCGACAGGGCGAAGCAGGTGAGGAAGAGCGTGCCGATGGTGACCGCGGCGGTGACGTTGTTCAGCATCTTCGCGATGGGGAGGCCCCACCGCACGGCCTCGCCGGGGTCGACGACGAGCGGCGCGTCTGCCGCGCCGCCGAACTGCAGGGCCGCCAGCAGCGAGAGGAACGCCACCAGCACGAGCAGTGCGGGACCGGAGGCGCGGGTGATCCTGGTCATCGGGGCCTAGCTTAGGTCGGGTCGTCTGGGAGTCGGCGGCCGATCGCTCGGCGACGAGCGACCCGCTGCCGGACGCACGGAAGGGGCGGCGACCGAGGTCGCCGCCCCTTCCGGGGTGCTCCGTGAGGAGCGGAGGACTACTTGACCGCAGCCTTGAGCTTGCTGCCGGCGCTGACCTTGACCGAGTCGCTCGCGGCGATCTCGAGGGCCTCGCCCGTCTGCGGGTTGCGGCCCGTGCGGGCGGCGCGGTGGGTCTTCTCGAAGGCGATCCAGCCGGGGATGGTCACCTTGGTGCCGTCGGCGACCGACTTCGAGACGACGGAGAAGAACGCGTCGACGACGCCGCTGACGGCGGCCTGGCTCTGGCCGGACTCGGAAGCGACAGCTGCGACGAGCTCGGTGCGGTTCAGTGACTTGTCAGCCATGTGGTGTCCTCCTCGGACTTCGTTCGGTGAGACGAGGCACGGTGTCCACCGTGCCCGTGGAGTTCGGGCCCCCCGGGGCCGAGGCCCCGGGGAAACGGCTCGAACCTACCAGGAAGACTTCGTGATGCCCGGAAGCTCGCCTCGGTGTGCCATGTCGCGGAAGCGGACACGGCTGATGCCGTACTCCTTGAGGTGGCCACGGGGGCGGCCGTCGATCGCGTCGCGGTTGCGGAGGCGGACCGGCGACGCGTCGCGGGGCAGCTTCTGCAGGCCGAGACGAGCGGCCTCGCGGCTCTCGTCGGTGCCGGCGGGGTCGACGAGGGCCTTCTTCAGCTCGAGACGCTTCTCGGCGTAGCGAGCGACGATGACGGCGCGCTGGTCGTTCTTGGCGATCTTGCTCTTCTTGGCCATGGTTAGCGCTCCTCGCGGAATTCGACGTGCTTGCGGATCACGGGGTCGTACTTCTTCAGCACGAGGCGATCGGGGTTGTTGCGACGGTTCTTCTTGGTCACGTACGTGAAGCCGGTGCCCGCCGTCGAGCGGAGCTTGATGATGGGACGAACGTCCTGCTGACGTGCCATTAGATCTTCTCCCCACGCGCGAGGAGGTCCTTGACGACCCTCTCGATGCCACGAGCGTCGATAACCTTGATGCCCTTGGCGCTGAGCTGCAGGGTGACGTTACGACGAAGCGACGGCACGTAGTACGTCTTCTTCTGGATGTTGGGGTCGAAACGACGCTTGGTGCGTCGGTGCGAGTGCGAGATGTTGTGGCCGAAACCGGGGATGGCTCCGGTCACCTGGCAGGTTGCTGCCATGGTTTCCTCCGTAGGTACCGTAGGAGCCGGAGCCCCTACCCAAGGTCACTTGTCGGCGCGCCGGTCCCCCTGCTCGATCGTGAGAACGAGCGCTGCTCGGTCGCGAGACCGGGCGGATGGTGCTGGGGGGCGGTGCACATGGGCGCAGATAGCGCCCAACCAAAGGGAGAGCCTACGCGACACGCCCGGCCGGGGTCAACTGCGGAGACCGCCCCGCGTCACGACGGGGTCCCGCCCGGCGGCCTTCTCGGCCGAGCAGGCCGCGCACAGGCCGAAGACGTCGACGATGTGCTGCGCCTCGGTGAAGCCGTGCTGCGCGGCGACCTGACGGGCCCAGGTCTCGACCGCGTCGGCCTCGATCTCGACCGTGGTGCCGCAGACGCGGCAGATGAGGTGGTGGTGGTGCGTGCCCGGCGTGCAGGCGCGGTAGAGGCTCTCGCCCTCCTGCTGCAGCGAGTCGGCCGAGCCGTCGGCGGCCAGGTCGGAGAGCGCGCGGTAGACGGTCGCCAGCCCGATCGGGGAGCCGGAGTCGCGGAGCTGGGTGTGCAGGGACTGCGCGCTGACGAAGCCCTCGCTGCTGCCGAGCGCCTCGCGCACGGCCTCCCGCTGCCAGGTGTTGCGCTTCACGACCACGTCAGGCCTCCTTCGTCGGTGTCGAGGGTACCGGCGTGCCTCGGCGTCGGCTGGGCGTCGCCCCGCCGCGCGACCCCGCGCGCTCCCGGCCCCGCCCGACGACGCGGCAGACGAGCCAGATGGCGAACGAGATCGTCGTCACGTAGGGGCTGATCGGCAGCCCGCCGCCGAGGGCGAGCAGGATCCCGCCGACGACCGAGGTCACGGCGAAGGCGACGCTGAGCAGCGGCACGAGCCGAGGGTTCACGGTGACGCGCAGGGCGGCCGCGGCCGGGGTGACGAGCAGCGACAGCACGAGCAGCGCCCCGATCACCTGCACCGAGACGGCGACGGCGAGCCCGAGCACGAGCATGAACAGCAGCCCGAGCGCGCGCACCGGCACGCCGGCGGCCGCGGCGACGTCGGGGTCGACGCTCGCGAAGGTCAGGGGCCGCCAGATGACGAGCAGCACGACGATCACCACGGCCGAGATGCCGACGAGCCAGCCGAGCTGGGGATTGTCGACCGACACGATCTGCCCGGTGAGCAGGCCGAACTTGTTGGCCGAGCGGCCCTTGTAGAGCGCGAGGAAGAGGATGCCGAGGCCCAGCCCGAACGGCATCAGCACCGCGATGATCGAGTTCCGCTCCCGGGCGCGGGCGCCGAGCAGCCCGATCAGCATCGCCGCGACGACGCTGCCGACGAGGGAGCCCCCGACGACGTTCGCGCCGAGCAGCAGCGCCGCGGAGGCGCCGGCGAACGACAGCTCGCTGATGCCGTGCACCGCGAAGGGCAGGTTGCGCGTCACGACGAACGGGCCGATGAGCCCTCCGACGAGGCCGAGCACGGCCCCGGCGATGATCGAGTTGCGCACCAGCACGACGAGCTCGCCGAAGTCCTGGAACGAGAACAGCTGCGACCAGAGGTCGGTCATCGGGCGCCTCCCTCGTCGTCGGCGGGCTCGTCGACGTGGTGGTCGTCGTGGCCGTGGCCGCCGACGATCACGATGCGGCCCATGGTGCGGATCACGTCGACCGGCGTGCCGTACAGCTCCGACAGCACGTCGGCGCGCAGCACCTCGTCGGGCGTGCCGACGCGGAACGAGCCGCCGGCGAGGTAGAGCACCCGGTCGACCACGTCGAGGATGGGGTTGACGTCGTGCGTGACGAAGACGACCGCGGCGTCGCGGGCCCGGCGCTGGCGGTCGATCAGCTCGGTGACGCCGCGCTGGTGGCGCAGGTCGAGCGAGATCAGCGGCTCGTCGCAGAGCAGCAGGGCGGGGTCGGCGGCGAGAGCCTGGCCGACGCGGGCGCGCTGCTGCTCGCCGCCCGACAGGGTCGCGACCGGCGCGGAGGCGAAGGAGGCGGCGCCCACCTCCTCGACGAGGCGGTCGACGGCGGCGCGCTCGGCCGCCGACTCGCGGCGGAGCCCCCAGCGGTGGCCCGTGACGCCGAGCGCGATCATGTCGCGGGTGCGGAGCGGCGTGCCCGACTCCATCAGGCGCTGCTGCGGCACGTAGCCGATGCGGCGGTGGCCGCGGCCGACGGCCTGGCCGAGGAACTCGATGCTGCCGCTGGTGAGCTGCTGCTGGCCGAGGATCGTCCGGAGCATGGTGGTCTTGCCCGCGCCGTTCGGCCCGAGCACGGCGACGAACTCGCCCGGCGCGACGTCGAGGTCGAGCCCCTGCCACAGCACGCGGTCGCCGAACCGCACGCCCGCGTCGCGGAGGCGCAGCACGGCGTCGCCGCCGCCCGTGCCCGAGGGGGCGGGGGCGGCGGCGACGGGGGAGTCGGTGGGGCCGGGTGTCACTGGTCGAGTGCCGCCTTGATCGCGTCGATGTTGCTCTGCTGCCACGAGACGTAATCATCCCCCGACGGGAGCAGCTCCGTGACCGGCACGATCGCGACGCCGGCGTCGGTGGCCGCCGTCTCGACCTGCTCGGTCTCGGGGCTCGAGGTCTGCTCGTTGTAGGCGAGGAGGTCGACGCCGCCGCCCGAGAAGAGCTGGAGGGTCTCGTTGAGCACGGCGGGGGAGACGTCGGTGCCCTCCTCGATCGCCTCGGAGAAGGCGTCCGGGGTCACGTTCTCGAGCCCCATGGCGTCGAAGAGGTAGCCGGGCACGGGCTCGGTGTAGGCGACCGACTCGCCGCCGTGGGCGGTCTCGACCTCCGCCGCCTGCGCCTCCAGGTCGGCGATCTGCTCGCCGAACGACTCGGCGTTCGCGGTGTAGGCGTCGGCGTTCGAGGGGTCGAGGCTGCCCAGCTCGTCGGCGATCGCCGTCGCGAGCGCGGCCATGCTCGGCAGGCTGTAGAAGACGTGCTCGTTGAACTCGCCGTGGTCGTGACCGTGGTCGTCGCCCCCGGCGGTGGCCTCGTCGCTCGCCTCGTCGTCGGCGTGCTCGTCGTCGGAGTGGCCGGCCTCGTCGTCGGGGTCGAGCCCCGAGATCTCGACCGCGTTCAGCACGGTCGCGCTCGTGCCGCTGGCGTCGACGAGCGTGTCGACGAAGTCGTCGTAGCCGCCGCCGTTCTCGATGACGACGTCGGCCTTCGAGACGGCGAGCTGGGTGCGGGCGTCGGCCTCGAACGAGTGCGGATCCTGCGAGGCGTCGCTGATCACGCTGGTGACGTCGACGTCGTCGCCGCCCACGGTCTTCGCGATGTCGCCGTAGACGTTCGTCGAGGCGACGATCGAGATGCCGTCGTCGGCGGTCGGCGCGCCCGCGCCCTGGTCGCCGCCCGAGCAGCCGGCGAGCACGAGGGCCGCGGCGGCGGGCAGGGCGAGCAGGGGCAGGGCGCGTCGCGAGGTCATGACGGCCACGCTATTGCTACTGATAATGATTGTCAAAACGAGGAGGCGTGGGTCGTCTCCCCGGGCCCGCGCTCAGTCGAGCAGCAGCGCCGGCTCCTCGAGCACGCTCGCGACGTCGGCCACGAAGCGGCTGGCGACGTCGCCGTCGACCACGCGGTGGTCGAAGCTCGCACCGATCGTCGTGACCATGCGCGAACGCACCTCGCCGTCGACGACCCAGGCCTTGGGCTTGATCGTGCCGAGCGCGACGATGGCCACCTCGCCGGGGTTGAGGATGGGCGTGCCGGTGTCCATGCCGAAGACGCCGATGTTCGTGATGGTGATCGTGCCGTCGCGCATGTCGGCCGGGGTCGTCTTGCCGTCGCGGGCCGTCAGCGTCAGCTGCTCGAGGGCCTGGGCCAGCTCGAGCAGGCTCATCGACTGGGCCTCCTTGACGTTCGGCACGATCAGCCCGCGCGGCGTGGCCGCGGCGATGCCGAGGTTGACGAAGTGCCGCACGAGGATCTCGCGGTCGGTCCAGGCCGAGTTCACCATCGGGTTGCGGCGCACGGCCCAGATGATCGCCTTCGCCATGATCAGCAGCGGCGAGACCTTGACGCCGGCGAACTGCGGCGACGCCTTGAGGCGCTTGACGAACTCCATCGTGCGGGTGGCGTCGACGTCGACGAACAGGCTGACGTGCGGGGCCGTGTAGGCCGACGACGTCATCGCGGCGGCGATCGCCTTGCGGACGCCCTTGACCGGGATCCGCTCGACGCGCTCCTCGCCCCACTCGGGCGTCTCGATGTTGCGGAAGACGCTCGCCTGCTTGGCGTGGCGGATGACGTCGTCGCGGGTCACCTCGCCGGCGAGGCCGGTGGGCTGGACGAGCGTGAGGTCGACCTCCAGGTCCTTCGCGAGCTTGCGGATCGGCGGCTTGGCGATGATCGGCAGCGCCTGGGCGGCGGGCACCGAGGTCGCCGGGCGGCGACGGCCCTGCTCGGCGATGCGCAGCTGGCGCGCGTCGACCTGCCCCTTGCTGGGCTGGCGACGACGCGTCTGGCCGTGGCCGCCGGCGGCGCCGTAGCCCACGAGCACGGCGCCGGAGCCGCTGTCGTCGGCCACGGGGGCGGAGGCCGCGGGTGCGGCGGGGGCCGCCGGGGCGGCGACCGGGGCCGCGGGGGAGGGGGCGGCGGCGGAGGCGACCGGGGCCGGGGCCTGCACCGCGACTCCTGCAGGCGCGGCGGGAGCGGCAGCGGCCGGAGGCGCGCTGACGGCGACCGGGTCGACCGCGTTCTCGAGGTGGCGGGCCCGCTGCTCGGAGAGGGCCTCCTCCTCCTGCGCGATGATCTGCGCGGTGCGGGCCATGCCGCCCGACTCGAGCGACTCGGCCTGGGCGGCGCGGTCACCGGGGGTGGTCGGTGCGGTGCCGTCGCCGATGGTGATGATCGGGGTGCCGACGTCGACGGTGTCGCCAGAGCTGACGAGGATGCTCTCGACCACGCCCGCGAACGGCGAGGGCAGCTCGACGAGCGACTTGGCGGTCTCGATCTCGACCAGCACCTGGTTGATCGCCACGGTGTCGCCCGCGGCGACCTTCCACTCGACGATCTCGGCCTCGGTGAGGCCCTCGCCGACGTCGGGGAGGGCGAACTCTGAACTCATGCGGGGTGACTCCTCGTGACGCGGTGGGGCGGGGGCCCGGGGTGCGGAGCGGCGCGCGGCGGGCGCGCCGGGGGGCGGACGCTCAGTACGCGAGCGCCCGGTCGACGGCCTCGAGGACCCGGTCGGCGTCGGGCAGGTACAGGGTCTCGAGCTTGGCGGGCGGGAAGGGCGTGTCGAAGCCGCTGACGCGCAGCACCGGGGCCTCGAGCGAGTAGAACGCCTTCTCGGCGACGGTCGCGGCGATCTCGGAGCCGACGCTGACGAACCCGGGGGCCTCCTGCGCGACGACGAGGCGGCCGGTCTTGCGCACCGACTCGAGGATCGGGCCGTAGTCGACGGGCGACAGCGAGCGCAGGTCGACGACCTCGACCGAGATGCCCTCGGCGGCGGCGATCTCGGCGGCCTGCAGCAGCACGCTGACCATGGCGCCGTGGCCGAGCAGGGTCACCTCGGTGCCGGTCCGTACGACGCGGCTGGCGTGCAGCGGCGCCTGCGGGTCGCTGAGGTCGACCTCGCCCTTGGGCCAGTAGCGGCTCTTGGGCTCGAAGAACATCACCGGGTCGTTCGACGCGATCGCCTCCTGGATCATCCAGTAGGCGTCGTGCGGCGTGCTCGGGCTGACGACCCGGAGTCCCGCGGTGTGCGCGAAGTACGCCTCGGGGCTCTCCTGGTGGTGCTCGACCGCGCCGATGTGCCCGCCGTAGGGCACGCGGATGACGACGGGCATCTGCAGGTCGCCCTCGTGCCGGTTGGTCATCTTGGCGAGCTGCGAGGTGATCTGGTCGAAGCCCGGGTAGATGAAGCCGTCGAACTGGATCTCGCAGACGGGGCGGAACCCGCCCATCGCGAGGCCGATCGCGGTGCCGACGATGCCCGACTCGGCGAGCGGGGTGTCGATGACCCGGCTCGCCCCGAACTCGGCCTGCAGCCCCTCGGTGACGCGGAAGACGCCGCCGAGCGTGCCGATGTCCTCGCCCATGAGCAGCACGCGCGGGTCGTCGGCCATGGCCTTGCGGAGGCCGGCGGTGATCGCCTTGCCGAGCGGCATGGACACGCGGGAGTCGCGGGTGGGGTCGTCGACGCCGGCCGCGGTCGCGGTCTCGGTGCGGTCAGCGGTGTCGGTCATGAACGTGCTCCGTCGGTGGGTGCGTCGGCGGCCGGGCCGAACGACTGCTCGTAGCGGGCCAGCCACTCCTTCTGCTCGGCCATCAGCGGGTGCGGCTCGCTGTAGACGTGGTCGAACATGAGGCCGATCTCGGGCTTCGGCAGCGTGGTGGTGCGGCGGCGGACGTCGGCGCCGAGGTCGTCGCACTCCACGGCGAGCTCGGCGAGGAAGGCGTCGGTCTCGCCGAGGCCCTTCAGGTAGGTCTCGAAGCGGGCGATCGGGTCTCGGGCGATCCAGCCCTGCAGCTCGTCGTCGGTGCGGTACTTCGTGGGGTCGT
>Ga0308160_10001777_pt1 | contig 28511 bp, 39 predicted proteins | sample PhyFR1_FD_201036 | JGI IMG/M metagenome (GOLD analysis project Ga0308160, IMG submission 201036) | Phyllosphere microbial communities from UC Gill Tract Community Farm, Albany, California, United States - DLSLF.R1 | ecosystem: Host-associated > Plants > Phyllosphere > Unclassified | place: USA... | reverse complement strand
TCGAGGACAACCGTTACTGGGACGTCTTCGTCGAATACGCGAAGGACGAAGACTGCGCCGAAGGAGTTTCAGTTCGAATCACCGCTTACAACCGAGGACCTGAACCCGCTACTCTTCATCTCGTACCCCAACTCTGGTTCCGAAACACCTGGTCGTGGCCCAAGGAGAGACCTACCGGTAAAGCGATGCCCAACCTCAAACAAGTCGGAGATGGAGTCATCGAATCGAACCACGAGACTCTCGGTCGCTACTACCTCTACGCCAACTCGTCTCCCGCTCCTATCGGTCCTCGTGGCAAGAAGGACGCCCAAGAAGCCATCTTCGTCGACGAAGTCGTCACTCCCGAACTCCTCTTCACCGACAACGACACAAACAGTGAGCGAATCTGGGGAAGTCCCAACAAGGTTCCTTACACCAAGGACGCTTTCCACGATCACATCATTCCTTCCCATCGTCCTGCTCTCCCCAAGAAGCAAAAGGAACAGAAGGAGCAAAACGGCGACTCGAGCGAGAACGGTTCTTCCAACGGTTACGAATCCGATTCGACTATCCGAGAGGAGGAACAAGAGGATACTCGTCAATTCGTCAACCCCGAAAAGACCGGTACCAAGGCTGCCGCTCACTACACTTTCCGAAACGTTCCTGGAAACGGAGGTTGCGCTGTCGTTCGTCTCAAGCTTACTCCTCGTACTCCTGAACAAGATTCTTCGATCCAAGACGATGAGAACTTCGATACTGTCCTCGAGGAGCGACGAACGGATTCCGACGAGTTCTACTCGAGGTTCAACTCTGGTGCTTTGAGTGACGATCTTCGAAACATCATGCGTCAAGCTCTTTCCGGTATGCTCTGGTAAGTCTTTCGTTTCACTCTTTCTGTCTCGATGCTTCGACATGCTCACGAATCTTTTCGGACGATTCAGGACGAAACAATTCTACATGTTCATTCAGAAAGAGTGGATTGAGGGTGATCCAGGACAACCTGCTCCTCCTCCTGAACGCAAACACATTCGTAACATGGTGCGTCCTCTCTCATTCTCTTCGTTACTCTACTCGGAACTAAATCCAAGATCTCGCTGCTTCGATAGGACTGGAGGCATTTCCACGTCGAAGACATTCTTTCGATGCCTGACAAGTGGGAATACCCCTTCTTCGCTATCTGGGATACCGCTTTCCACTGCATTCCTCTCGCCATGGTCGATCCCGCTTACGCCAAGAAACAACTCGACATCATGACTCGAGAATGGTACATGAAACCCGATGGTGCTCTCCCCGCTTACGAATGGAACTTTGGAGATGTCAACCCTCCCGTTCACGCCTGGGCTACCTTCCGAGTCTTCAAGATTGAGCGAAAGATGCACGGACGAGAGGATCTCAAGTTCCTCGAGCGAGTATTCCAAAAACTCCTCCTCAACTTCACTTGGTACGAATCTCGCTCTTGTCTCTTCTGTCTCACCACGAAGTAAGCTGACTTTTTCACTCCGTTCTCTTCCTCTAGGTGGGTCAACCGAAAGGACAAGGACGGACTCAACGTTTTCGAAGGAGGTTTCCTCGGTCTCGACAACATCAGTCCTTTCAACCGATCCGAGCAACTTCCTAACGGAGGAACGATGCGTCAAGCTGATGGAACCGGGTGGATGGGATTCTTCTGTCTGTCGATGCTCAACATTGCCTTAGAACTTGCTAAGCATAACTCGGTTTACGAGGATATTGCTAGCAAGTTCTTCGAGCACTTTGTGTTCATCGCGGATGCGATGACCTTCCACAACGGTGAGAAGATGGAAATGTCGCTCTGGAACGACGAGGAAGGTTTCTACTTTGACGCCGTTGGTTTCCCTTTCTCTTCTCTTTCCTCGAAAAACCTCATTCTGACGAACGCTTCTCCGATCTCTACAGATCTCGTGGGGACCTGAGAACAGCAAGCCCATCCCCGTTCGCAGTCTTGTCGGTCTCATCCCTCTCTACGCCACCCTCACTCTCGAACCTTCCGCCATGAAAAAGTTCCCAGGATTCAGCAAGCGTATGGAATGGTTCATCGCGAACCGAAACGACGTCTCGAAGCGAAACATTGCCAACATGTCGCTCGGTGGTAAAGGTGATCGACGACTTCTCGCTCTCGCCAGTGAAGACCGTCTTCGTCGAATCCTTCACCGAATGCTCGACGAGAAAGAGTTCCTCAGTGACTACGGTATTCGATCGCTCTCTCGCGACCACAAGGATCACCCTTGGTCGATGAACGTCAATGGAGAAGATTTCAGTGTTCACTACTGGCCTGGAGATTCGCACTCTGCCATGTTTGGAGGAAACTCGAACTGGCGAGGACCTATCTGGTTGGCGACTACTTTCCTCCTCATCGAGTCCCTTCAACGATTCTACCAATACTACGGATCAAACTTCAAGATGTAAGTCACACTTTCTTTCTTTCTCTAGGTGTACCTGAACTGATCTCTTCCCTTCCCTTCTTTTTCTCACAGCGAGTGCCCTACCGGATCAGGTGACGAGATGAACTTGGCCAACGTCGCTGAGGATATCCAACACCGAATCATCAACTTGTTCGCTCGAGACAATGAAGGAAACCGAGCTTGCAACGGAGGAAGTGAATTACTCAACAAGGATCCCTTCTTCCGAGACTTTGTTCCTTTCCATGGTGAGTCCTTTATTCTCTATCTCGGGTTGTCCCTGTGACTGATCGAACGAGTCAATGCGAGTAGAGTTCTTCCACGCCGATTCCGGTAAAGGTCTAGGAGCTTCGCATCAAACTGGATGGACTGGGTGAGCTTCTACTACTCAACTGGAATTAGAGAAGGCCTGCTGACAGATTGCTCTCGTTTGATTCAGTCTCGTCGCCTACTTTATTTGGTCTGTCGGTTCGACTGCCCGGCTTCCTCGAACTCCTCGCACTCCTCGCAGTGCTGCAGCATGGTACTTCGACGAGCAAGGTGAGCACATCTTCTTCTCTCCCTGTCTGTTCCAGTCTGTCTCTCGACATCATCTCGCAACTTCGTCGCACCCCCTTCTCGAACTCCTCTCCCTCTCTTTCAAAAAAACCTGACAGTCTGATTCGAACGATTACTGACCACGATCTTTCACTTTGCGACAGTTCCCGCTACTCCTGGTGCTACGAGTGAAGCCGAAAACTCTGATGCCTGGGGATATCAATCCGCTGGAGAACTCTCGCCCGATGAGCTCTAAGCCTTTCCTCCTATCTCCCTCTCCTCTCTTATCGCAAAATAGACTATTCCTCAATCTCGCGCCCTTGTCTATATCACCAAAATGCACGCTCTCTGTTTCTTTCTTCCTAGACCTTTCCTTAAACCACCTTGCATCGTCTTTTCCTCGTCTTTTCCTGGTTTTCTTAGTTTCTGCTGTCCCCTTCCTTCCCCTCAAAAGTCACTCCCCGTCTCATTGTTTATGCTCTACATCCTTCGTCAGTTTCTTAGCTATAGGTTTTCTTCAGTTCTCAGTAATCAATCTCGCTTTTTTGCCGTTTCACTCCAGAGCTATCTTCCGTCTGTCGTCGCATATGAGTCGATCAGAACGGGCGGAACGAGCAGATCAAGGGGGAAAGTCGAAATTGCGGAAAATTCTCAGGTCGAATAATACGATCCAGCGCCTCGAGTGTCGAGCAAGCTGTTCAATCGAACCTCAGAGTCGATATATTACTATGCTGACAGGATAATCCCGCCTACAAAGACCTTCATCTCCTCGCCTTCCCCCTCTTCGCTCCTCCTGCTCCTCCGCCTCCTCGTCCTTGTTTCTTCCCACCCTTCGGACCCGAACCTTGTCGTTCACCCATCATTCCTTCCTCGTCTCTCCTCATCTCCCTCTCTATCGTTTCCTTCTTCTGCTTACTTGCCCCCGAACCTGCTCCTTCTCGTTTCCGATCCAAAGCTTTCGCACTCATCAACATTTCCCTGATAGCAGCTTCATCATCACTATCACTTCCCTCCTCATCATCGCCGTCACTCTCACTCTCACTATCTAATCCATCGAGTACCCTTTGATCTTCCTCCTCTGATCCCAATTCAGCTTCCTTATCCTGATCCCATTCCCTCACACTTCCCTTCTTCCCCCATTGATGCTCATCTCCCATCATTCCCCCCTCTCCTCTCTTCTGTCTCGGATGTTTCTTGACCCCTTCAAATCCAGCAGGTTTCCTAAACTCCGCCCCTCCCCTCGAATTTGAACCAAACGAAACCTCGTCCTCATTCTTTCCTAAATCCCAGCCACCGGCACCCTCCTTCTCGCCCCCAACCTTCCTTCGCTTCTCTTGATCGTGTTGTTCATCCGCCGCACTCAATCGCTTCAATACTTTCTTGTTGCCTCCAGATAAATCCTCCCTTCTCCCACTGATAGGTAACTCTCGTTGTTTCTTCTTCAAACTGCTTTTCGATGGTCCATCTTTCTTCTTGTTCGAGGAGTCCGTCTCCTTCTCAGGTGCGGGATGTGAAGAGGGATCATTCAATTTCTATCAACTTGAAAGGGATTAGCGAATGAACACGGGAGAAGAGAGAGAAAGTGTACCTCGATTTCGATATTGGCACCGAGGAAAGAACGTCTTCCAGAGATTGCAGACGAGGTGAGAGGCATCGAGTTGTAATAACCTGAACTTGAAAAGTTTGAAGTCGAAGTGGATGCGAAAGAATTTGAGAGGAGTGGGAAAGAGAGGAAAGAGGAATCATGTATGATTGTAGGTCTCCTACAATACACTTGTACGAGTTAGTGAGGGTCTAAGGAAGCAAGGGAGTAGAGAGAGGGGAGCTTTACGAAGTTGATGAAGAATGTTTAGGTTTATTCCAATCGTTTCCTTCTGATTGTTCGGTAGACTCGGTGGCGGGTGATTTACCTTTATTGTTGAAATTCAAGCTGGATGAAGGAGCAGTAGTCGAGGTGGTTTGAGTTGAAGAATTGGGTTGGTTTGGCTGAGGAGGGGTTGAAGGAGGAATAGTACGGTTCATGAACTTGAGACCTAATGTCCCTTTACTCAATGACTGTCTAGACATGTTGATCTCCTTTGGAATCTGGAAATAAAGTCAGTCAAGGAGTGAGAGGGAGAGCGACAAATCTTTCGAAACTCCTTCAATCGCTACCACTCACTTTCAACCGCTCTGAATCGATTAGAAACTACTCTCAGATCAATACTTCCCATCTAGGCGGGCTTCGAGCCCTTCGCTATCTTGTTTCGCTTTGATCAGTCGCGCTCTCGTTGAGTGAGTTCCTCCCTCCCTCTTCCCCCCCTCTCTTGTACGCTACTCATCCGTATACTTTCAGAATACCATGTCAGCACCCGTATCGGCCACTCAAGCACAAGCGATCCTCCAACTCTTAGCTGAAGCCGCCAATCAACACCTCCAATCTCAATCTCAATCTCATTCCTCTCCTCCCGTACCCCCTTCTCACACAGCAGATACAACCCAATCTCGAGTGAACGATGACGATGCAAACGAGATCTATAAAGCACTGAGAAGTTTGGGACAAGGACGAAGAACGACTCCTTCGCAACCCTCACCAACCGTCGAACAAGCTCTTCAATTCGCACCACCTCCCCCTGCTCCTTCACGCGCGACAACAACAATGACGACGACGAAAAGTAATACCCGACACTCTACTTCCTCACGATCAACGAATCCTTCACCTCTATCCTCCTCTTACACTCCCGCTCCCCCTCTCGACCTCCACCCTCCAACTGACGAGTACGACCCGAATGAAGAAGACGAAGGAGATACTGAAGGCGGAGGAGGAGAAGGAGGAGGAGATGGAGTAGATCCCGCAACTTTACTCTTCAACGATTATTTCGATTTCCCTTCCTCTGACGAAGAGGACGATCCGGATTTCTTACCTCGTTTGACTCCCGCCGATTCTACTGCTGCTAGTGGTCAACATGGAGTCACTCCGCAAACTCTCGGGGTGCAGGAGGATGAAGAGGAGGATGGGGGAAGGGATTGGTGGGCGGATGTGTTTGGAAGAGGGGCGGATGAGAGCGAGGATGAGGACGAAGAGGATGAGGAAGGAGAGGAAGTAGTTGGGTTGACGAGAGAAGAGTTTGAGAAGGAATTGGCGTTGCTCACGGGAGAGGTCGAGGGGTTTAATCATCAGAATCAGAATCAAAGCCAAAGGAGTCAGGATAGGACGGGATCTTCGATTACTCCCGTCGCTTCGACATCGACTGCGGGATCAAGTGCGCCCTCCACAAAGGCTAGCAAGAAACGTTCATCTTCGAAGAAAACCAAAGCTTCTCAATCCAATCCCTCGGACGATGCCGAAACTCCTCGCACTTCACCTAGACGCAAGCGAACTTCTTCAACTACCTCAGATACTTCATCTCAACAAGATGACGAATCTCGCCCGACAAAGAAATCAAAGTCGTCCTCCAAGAAGAGCAAGAAATCTCGACTAGCTTCCCCTCCCGCTCTATCTCCCATTCCCGAATCTGTTCCATCCTTCGCACCACCACCTCCGCACTCTCGTCCTCGCTCGACAGTCTCCCCCGATCCACCTCCTCCCCCTCACTTGACCCTAACTGGCGAACCCCGAAAATTACGTCCTCGCGCGATCTACACAGAGGAGGAAGCGAAAGAGCGTCGTAAAGCACAGGAAAGGGAGAGGCAAGCTAGGAAACGTGCGAAAGCGATCGAAGACAAGGAGGCGATGGGACAAAAAATTGAAATGTTGGAATTCGCTTTGGAGGAATGGAAAGTTCGGGCCAAGACTGCGGAGAAGAGAGTGAGGGAGTTGCTCGAGGAAAGGAGGGAGAGAAGGGAGCAGGAGCAGGAGCAGGAGGAAGAAGAAGAAGAGAGCGATGGAGGGGAATTCGTTATGGGGAAAGAAGGGGAAGGGGAAAGTACAGAGGAATCTTCTGAGGAGGAGGAGGAGGATGTGGAGGATCAGGTTATGAGATTGGGAGGCGAAGAGGGAGGGCTGGAGATCGAGAAGGGTCAACCTCAGATGGATTTGAATCTGTCGAATTTGGGTCAAGGCGATTTGAATCAGTTGTTGGCACTCGTACAGAATGCCGCTATGGCTCAAGGTATTCAACTAGAGGGTGGCTCGACCGGGGAGAGAGGAGGCGGAGGAACTTGATGGGGCTGAGGGTTGCTTGCGAAGAGGGTCGAGTTTCGCAGGAGAAGGGGTTTTCCGCTTTTTCTAGTTCTTCTTTGTTAGAGAGTTCGTTCTCTTGTTGTTGATTATCACATTACCTATCGAATCTCGCTTATTCTTGTCACTGTCGTTGCGAAAGTGTCACAAATAGAGATTAGAAGAGAGATACGAAATTACTGTAAGCAATCGTTGATCGCTTACAAAAGCCCTTGTTTTTCAGTAGACTTTGCATTCAAAATTTGGTCTGCGCCCCCCTAACTCTTCCTCCACTCTCCACTCCCTTCAACTTGACTCAATCCACTCTCTCTCACTCTCTACACTAGCATAATGAACTCAGGTAAGCTCTCCTGCTCTCTTCGCCTCCTCACATCACCTCGCTGATTATCTCGCCCTTTTTCGAATAGTCAACCAAGGAGGCAAAGGTGGTAAAGGAGGAAAGGGAAAAGGTGCAGGTGGCATCGACAAGAATCAATCTACTCGTTCCCAGAAGGCTGGTCTCCAAGTAAGTAGCTCTCCTTGATGCAACGAGGGGGAAAGTGAGGGAAACAAACACCAAGAACAAGATCAACTCGATTTACTCTCCGACATCAACCGCTAGGAGGGTGGGGAATAGTTCAGGCCATAGATGGAATGCTTGGGAACGTACTCGAGCAGGTTCCGAGGTGCTAGCCTGATTGTAGCGGGAAGAGGGGTCATTCAAAGTTAGAGCGGGGTGATAGTACTTCAACTCTCTCGATACAACTCGAGATGGGGTCTACGCGCTCTAGGATCACTCTAAAGGAGTGTATGAGTCGGATGAACTAGGTCTCATCGGATTCCATCGAGGTTGACTTTCGACTCTTCTCAAAAACAACAATCCAACTTCTTCCTCCCCCCTTTTTGACCGATCAATCTTTTCGAAACGCGTTACCCGAACGAGTGGACTGATCAATGATGATTGTGTTGAAACAGTTCCCTGTCGGTCGTATCCATCGTTACCTCAAAGCGCGTACCCAAAACAACATGCGAGTAGGAGCCAAAGCTGCCGTCTACGCCTCTGCGATTCTCGAATACTTGACCGCCGAAGTCCTCGAGTTGGCAGGTAACGCTTCGAAAGATTTGAGGGTCAAGCGTATCACTCCTAGGCATTTGCAACTCGCGATCAGAGGAGACGAAGAATTGGATTCTCTCATCCGGGCTACCATCGCTGGAGGAGGAGTTTTGCCTCACATCCACAGTAAGTCGTCGTTCCTCTCGTTACCTACGAGACGTCGTACTGATGTGAGAATCACTGTCTACAGAGAACTTGATCAAGGCGCCTGGAGAAATGATGGGACTTCCTCCTCAACAACAACCTATGTCGATCCCCAAGCCCATGCCTCAAGGTCCCAAGTAAACCAATTCACCTTGCGCCTAGTCACCACCACCTACCTGTGTAATCACAAGATACCCCGCCCTCTTCATTTCTCTCGATTCGACTGGATTCATATTTTACTGCCTCTTTCTCCATTTCAATGTTCTGTTTTTTTTGCCTTCACTTCCTTTTTACCACTTCTCTGTGACGTTCCCTCTCATTCCGAGTGTGCTCTAGTCCTTTGATTTGCTCTTTTCCGAATCTGTACTCCCCCATTTTCTCTCTCTACGTGTGATGAAACCTCCGCTCCCTTTCGATTTTCTTCATCTTCTCTTGTTCTCGTTCGTCAGTCTGAGAGAGTCACGGCTGAGTCACGAGCTTGTGGAGAGCCTCGCTTTCTGATCGAGTCGAATTCGATTCCGTCTTCCTCACGAGAGCTCAACCGGTGTTTCGAAACGCAGATCCTTTCTTTCATGACAATGATATACTTAACACAAACAAAACGGAGAGAGCGGGTGATCTACAGCGGAAGGAAAGGGGTATCAAAGTGAAAGAGTATGATAAAACAGAGAGAAGGGGGAAAAAACGAAGAAAGGGGGAATTCATAGAGCAGAGTGAGAAGCAGAGAGATAGGCAGGCAGGCAGGCAGAGAGATATACATGGTGAAGCATCAATTGAAACAGGCTGGAAGTAACGTTCACCAACTCCACGTACTTCCTTCGCTCGAACTCGACGAGAATAGATCGGCACCTCCCAAATCATCTGAACAATTCGAACCCCACAAGTGTTCACTCATCATGTCATCTTCGACTTTGATGTTTGCGAGTTCTGAAGATGTCAGGTCGAATGGAGGGAGTGAGAGCAAATCGGATGATTGAGAGGGAGGAAGTGCGAGAGTTTCGGTGAAAACTAGGTTAGAAGAAGATGCGGGTGAGAGAGAATCCACGTAGTCGAAGGGAGGGTATGATATTGGGGAATGCGAGTCGAAGGGAAGTAGCGAAGGAGGTGAGAGTGAGGGAGTGTTTGAGGAAGTCGACGATGAGGAGAAACTGTCGATGAATGCTTGTGTCGCTTGATCTAATGATGAGGTACTGGGCAATGGCGGGAGTTCGACAGGCAGAGTGGGAGAAAGTTGCGAAGGAGCTGGAGCTGCGAGAGGAAATAGCTTTCAGTCAACCTGAACGACGCTGACTGAAGAACAGCTACTCGACTCACTGGTCATCCAACCAACGGAAGCTTCTCCAAACCTACTCTTGATCTTCTCCTTCTGAACCGGACAACACAAAGGCGCGGGATCTTTTCCCTCTCCCCATCCGATATAAAACGCTCCTACAGTTCTCAACGCGTCTTCTTCGACTGGTTTGGACCGTCGTGGCGGGGGAGATGGACGTCGAGTTGTTGGACCACGACGGGAAGGAGAAGGGGAACGCCTTGTACCGAGCGTCGTGGGGGTCATCGTCGAATTTGAAGGGAGGGGAGGAAGTGGTGGGAGAGAAGAGAAGGAGAGTCTTGAAGGTACTCGAGGTTTGTGTAGAACTATTAGGGATGAGTTAAAGGTCAATCTCAGGTGACTTTACGAGAGGGATGCGAAAGAAGAGAACTCACGTTTCGAGGAGGAGGAAGGCTTGAGCGAAGGTTTGAGAACTCGAGAACGGGACGACATGGCAGTAGGAAGCAAGCTAGAGGATCCAGGTTTGATAGAACTTGAGGGGATAGCGCCTTTGCCTTGATTGGTATTGAAATGAAACGGCGAAAATTGATCGAAGTTTGGGAAGAAAGAAGAACGCTGCAAGAATCTAGGTCGTTTGCAGGCTGATCAGCTGTTCACCACTCGTGGTATATGGTGTTTGCCGGTATGATAGCTCCTGTTGTCGCTGTTTGAAGAGAGAAGGGAGTGAAAAAGAGGGAGCTCCTCGTTTCGGCGAGAAACGGACGCCGATTTCTCAGGTCGATTCAATCGAGAGTGGACGACCATTCACCAAAGCTAGTAGCGTCGGAAGGATAGAGGAGTATAGAGAGACGAACGTCCGAAGATCCCAAGAGAGCGAAAAGGAAAGACCCGGAAATTGGAGGTTTGCGAAGGTGAGATTTGGAAGAGAAGAAAGGCGAAAGTTGACTAAAGGAGGGCTTGAGGGAGAGAAGTCGACGAGAAACGACGACGACGACGAGAGTGATAGAAACGAGAGAGAGGAGCAGAGTCTCTGAATCCTCGCGGCTAACCTTTCGATACGATACTCGGGAGACTTCGCATCGATAAACCGAACTGAAGAATCGCTTCGCAACCCTTCCCATTCGTCGCCACAACGTCTCGAGTACTCTCTCGTTCACAAAAGATCGACGTACTATCGAAAAGGCGACAACATTTTCAAAACACGCGCGAGACTTTTACGAAACTAGATCTCAGTTCACCTCCTCTTGACTGGTGCCATTCTTAGTACTAAACCCCTCAAGCTTTTACCCCATCCACCATACAAAGGAGTCCTACACACAGGACAATGCTTGTTCAATTCTGGATCTCCTTCGTCTTCCGCATCCGATGAAACCCCTCCTCCCGCTCCATTTCTCGTATTCACTCCTCTACTCGCAGTTGATCTCGGTGCTCCTACTCCACTTCCACCTCCAAGTACTCCGACTCCCCATCTTCCTCTCGTCCTTGAATTTCCTCTCCCCCGTCCTCTTCCCCTCGTCGTTGAAGAAGGAGTCGAAGTTCCTGGCGGAGGCGGAGTGAGTGCTGGACCGGCAACCAACGCAGCGTGTAGGCATGGTGCACAGAAAGCGTGACCGCATTGAGTGAGTGCGAGGGGAGTCGGAGGTCCTAGACAGATCGGACAAGAGAGGGTAGCGAGAGAAGGAAGAGTTTCGGCGGAAGGTGGAGGTGCGGTCGATGGAGAGGGGGATGGGATCGCTCGACCTTTCCCCTTTGCGTCTAGTTTGGTGGTCGAAGGTTCGAAAGGTTTGGCGGAGGAGGAAGAAAGAATGAGGAGATCGTCGTCGGATGCTGAGGGTTTGATTGCGTGTAGAGGGGAGGGACGGGATTCGAATACAAGAGGTTCGTCGTCGTCTGATCCATCGTCTGTGAGGTCGAGTACAGCTGGAGAGATGCGTGGAGGAGGATGAAGCGTATTCGTCGTCGTCGAGGAGGGTCCAGCTTGAGGTTGAGCGATAGGTTCTCCTTCTTCTCCTTCGTCTGATGATTCCGTATCTGGTTCTTCTCCATCATCATCTTCGTCTCCTGGGAATGCCATACCAAACGTTCCCTCCTGTACTGTCCGTCCCATCGGAATTTGTTCTCCCTCTTCTGAGTAATCCTCTTCATCTTCCGTCGATGGTTCACTCTCCTCTCCTTCTTCTTCTTGATCTTGATCCCTCTCGAAATCTCTGCTGCTTCCAACCAGTCCATTCCTTCCCTCTGCTCCTCTCCTTGTTGAGGATGGAGCTGCTGTTCTAGGGGGTGAATCGCTTGTTCTCCTACGTTTGACTCCCCCTCCTCCCATGTATGCAAAGTTGATCAAGTCTTCATACTGCTCACGTGATGGACTGGACATGCGAGAGGTCGAGAGAGGAAGAAAGGAAGTTGAGAGATGAGAGTGTTGAGGTAGATTCGTGGCGTGCTATAAAATCGTGCGGCTGGTCTGGTGGATGCAGTCGCGAATGAAGCTGTCTGTGTGGCTTCCTGGTAATTGCTTGGAGAAGTGTGAGTCGGAGAGCGAATCCAGCTTCGGACTTGACCAGAAAAAATCGTGAAATTTCCGGTTCACTTTCGCTGATTTGCTGTCGCTGTACTGAGCCTCATGAGGTGTTCAGTTTCCCTCAGTGTAGCCGCATGCTGAACCCTTCTCGTCCGGAAAAATGACGATCCCTTGAAGTTTGAGGCGATGCCAAACTCCGACTCCGCCCCTCTTGATTTCCTATCTTTCGCACTCACTCACAACACGACCAATGGTATCAATCAAACACTTGCTAGAGAAACGCAGAGGAGGTAAGCCCCTCTCTTCGCTTGCCAGAAACCCTGGCAATCAAAGTTGAACTAATTTTAAACTTCTTTCGCTCTCTCTCTCGTTTGCAGCTGGAGGTAGAGGAGGAGGTGGTGGATCATCAGGAGGTAGCTCTGGTGGATCTCGAGGAGGTTCATCAGGTGGCTCTTCAGGAGGATCGTCCGGGACAAGTGGAAGGAACCCTTCGAACGGCGGAAGTTCCTCTGGTGGGTCTACAGGAGGAACGAGACCTGGTGGGATTGGTGGATCTGGTTCAGGCAGTAAGTCTTCCTCTCGGGTCGAGATTCGATCCTGTACTGATCAAAATTTGGTTTTCTTTTCGCTTTCGCTTTCGATCTTCGCTCTCGCTTTCGTTCTACATTCTCGACAGTCTCAAGAACGGGAACTTACGGCTCACAATCGACACTATCGTCTGGACCTTCATCCTTTGGTTCGAGATCAACGTTCCCTATTTCCAGCGGCCAATTCGCTGGCAGACAGGTAGGAGGAGGATTGCGAAGTGGTATCGCTGGTCGACGAGGATACGGCTCAGGCTATCCACTCGCTGCTGGAGTAGGAGCAGGAGCTTTGGGGTACGCTTATGTTGGAGGACTAGGGTTTCCGTATGGGTAAGTCATCTCATTTTCCCCTTTATCTCAGAGTACAGAGAAACTGACTCGCTTCGTTTCCGACTCAGATATTGGCCACTGTACATGCACGGTGGATATTACGGTAACGACGAAGTGAGCACGCTTCATGTCCAAATTATGTCAGGCTGAGAAAGTGCTGACTCGACTCGCACTTTCTCGAAATAGTACGGTCGTTACGGAAATCGCGAGCGACCTGGAGGAGTTCTCGTCTCAGCATCCTTCTCTCCCTCAGCTTTCACCTCTTCCGATCCACCTCAATACATGGTCTATGGAGATGCCGACTCTGTAGGCAATGTCACTGAAGCAATCACGACCGATTGTTCCGCTACGATCGTCGTTGGTTCAACACCGCTCAACGACGATGGTGGATACTCTTCCGACGTCAATACTACCCTTCTACCTCCTATCACTCCCTCAAACGTCCGGACTTACTACCGATCCTCCTCTTTCGCACTCTACTCTTTTTTCGAAGGTCAACCTGAAGATCCCGAATCTCTCGTCAATTACACCGCACCTGCCGTGAACTCTCCTATCTACTACTACCCACAAGCTCAGCTAAACCAGTCATTCGCGGACTGTGTCAACTCCACGATCCAAACCTGGCTACCGATTCAAGAAGCAGCTCAATCCTCGTCCAGTACCGTCACTAGCGCTGCTACTAAGACGACGTTGACAAATCCCAGCCTTGTTGCTATCATGAGTATGCTAATGTTGAGCGGAGGCGCGAGGAGTAGACAGTTTTTCGTCCTTTGTCTTTTCCTTTTGATGTGCTTGAGTTTGTTGTAGTATTCTTAATTTGTTCTTCCACCTCGTACATATCTTATTCATGTCTATAGCCCCTTCGCAACTATCCATCGTTTTCTTCGTTCACTCGCAACCCTTTTCGCTACAGATTTCGACGAGAGCTTGTTTCGATTTCAGCCCTCAATTGTGAGCTTCGCCTCTTCGCTTTTGCTCTAGACTGTCTTCTGGGCTACCCAATCTCACGGCTCATCGACAGTATCACACAGTTGCGAGTTGGTTGGAAATAGGGGCTTCGATCCGAATTTCTCTTCCTTCCTCTCCTCCTCACACTCTCCTTTCCCTAACGCGCCGCTACTTCCTCCACCATGGCAACATCACCTTCGTACCTCCGTTACTGCTCGGCATGCGAAAAGCAGACAGCGAATCAATGTTCGAAGTGCAAGGTTTCATTCTCCTGCAGTACAGAGTGTCAACGCCTCGTGAGTTCTCCTACTCCCTCTAGACACCTTTGTGAGAAGCTGAGACGCGTTCCCACAGCTCTTCCCGACGCACAAATATCTTTGTGGGAAATCGACTTCTACTTTCTACTGTCCTCCTATATCGGCTCATACGAGGTCGCTCGTGGAGAAGTTGAGGACTAAGATATATGTGGATCGAGCGTGTGACGAGACAGATAGAACACTGTTAGAACATGTAAAGTTTTTGGGCTATTTCAAGCAAGATGGAACTTTCGAGGTGAGTCTTCCTGCGTCTCTCTCTCTCCAGAAAAACAGAGCTGATTCAGAACCTTGGCCCGATGTCGATTAGGAGCTCATGGATGGTATCACAAAAGGCGGAAACCTCCTCCCAGAACCTTCGTTGTCGGCTTGCGCTCTCCTCGCAAGAAGTCAGATCCTCATCGACATCTCGTCTCGTAAGGAGAGCAATCCCGGAGATACAGTATCTGAGAAAGCATGGCTGGCAGTCTCTGGCGCTGCCTGCGACTACGTCACGACTCGCCGTTTGTTGGGTAAAGATGAAAACCCTTTCGAAATCCTTTCGACGTATCTACGGGCCCTCGCCGACTACGGAACGCTCATGGGCATGAACCAACTTGAACCCTTCAAAATTCGGAAGAAGGCGATGTCTGCGGTTGTGCGGAGGCTTTCCTCTCCTCAAATGGTCGACCTCGAGCAGATTCCCCCTTACCTCGGATTCTGGGTTGAGCAGTTCCAAGATACAGCAACTTGGTCGTATGGAGACACCGGTAACGCGATAGGAAGGAGGTTCATGGTTTCTGATTGAGAGGATTTGACCGTAAGCACTCTGCTCTCTTCTGATTAATTTCCGGTCGCAAGGCTCATAGCCTCTAAATGATCACAAGTAAAAGCAAAGAACATCTCGTCTGTAGCACTATCCTGTCACTTATACAATATGCAAGCCTTGGATTTACCTGAAATTCCGCAAGGACGAGAAATCGTGTAGCGAGTCGAGCAGGGTCCGCTCGCTCTCCTAGCTTTCGCAAATCTCGACGACACATCATAGACTATTACTCTTGCTTGACTTTGGCGACTCCGTCTCGAACGCGATGAATGACTGGTGACTTTTCGCTTTTCAACCTTTTCCTCGCTTCGGCCAAATGCATCATTCCGCTGTGTCCTATCCTGCAGATACTCCGCTCGCCCAGTCCCAAAGATGTTCGCTTCAACTGTGGGCACCTTCGACGTTGACGGTGCATTACTATCGTATCCTCGCAAACTTCGGTCTCGCAAGTTTTTAGCCCGTCCGGAGCACCTCGTTGGTGCTCAAACCGAGTTTGTGAAGAATCCAGCTCCTTCTGCACTCTTGATCTCCTGCACTTCACTTCTCGACGACAGAACGACAAAATGGCACCGATCTCGCAAACTTTGACGGCGAAATACTTGAAACGAGCTCAAACGGATGCTGAAGTCGAGGAGGTGCTGGGAGCTTATCTACACAGGTGAGCACTTCCTGCACTTTCACACAAGTGACTTCGATGCTGATTACGTCCTCTCCTATCAGCAAACAAGCGAAAGCCACGAATCCAGCTCAAGTTTCGCGAAAGTTGGCGTTACTCAAACTCTACTTGAATGCGATGTTAGTAGCTGTCCCTTCATTCACTCTGGATTCCGGCCTACTGACATTGATCCAATTCTCTAGAGGACAACACGATCAAGTTCAGCGACATCCTCAGCCTTTTCGCACGATCTCGTCACTCGCCGCTCGAGGGGTTCCCGCTGCGAATCTTGTCTTTCCTTCAACTCCCCTTGGATCCGAGATCTGGTACGAAGCGACGAAAGAATCAAAGAGCTGGTTTAACCGCTCATCTAGCTCCCGAAATACTTCTTCCTCTTCTTCATCCTTGAGCGGTTACTCCCTTTATTAGTTTCTCTGTCGTCCTCTCCCGTTCGCACTCGCACATAGATACCTCACTTGTTGTAAATACTCTCTTCATGTCGTCTCGAAGTACCTAAGAGGGAAACGTGAAAGTTGCAGTTGGAATAAGAAAGAGAGAGCTAAAAGCAGAATGAGAACAAAACGAAACCAAAAAGTAGAAAGGGAATAATAGATACAAAGAGGTGAGAAGGGGACTATGCAGTGACGAGTTCGTAGATCGTCTCAGAGGTTAAACCTTCGCAGATGAGGCCAGGTCCGTCTAATCCCCAAATCTCGGTCCAAACTCCTTCTCCAGCGATCCCCTTCAATTGTCGCTGCAAGCCAGGTAGATTGCCCTTGTCCCACTCTTCAGCCCAGATGAGTTTCAATGCAGCGCAAAGACTTCTCAAGCCGAGGAGGAAACCGAGATCGGGCTGATTCGGATGAGTTGGAGGGAAGCGAGCGACGACTCGTCCATCGGGAGCGAATTCACCAGGTTCGAGATCGAGGTCGATACCATCTTCAGGAGTAACGAAATCGTCTCCAGTCGTACAGTGAGCGAAATCGATGAGTCGAATCGTAACTTCTCCGGGTAATTTGTGCTTCTTGCTTCGAGAGCGTCGATGGTGTTGATGATGACGGTGTCGTCCCGCAGAGTCCTTCTCAGTCTGCTGAAGAGGTGGACGAGTTCTTTCTCCTTCGTTCAATCCTCCTCCTCCTGTTCTCGAGCCAAGTCGATCTTCGTTTGAATCGTATTCGTCGTTCGCATCGGCTGAGCGAGCGCGAGGTCGAGGCTTCTCCTCGATGTTGCTGAGGTGACTGTACGCTCGAGCGGAAGAAGAGAGGGCCATCGATTGAAAGGGTGAAGGATCGGGCATACTTGACGAAACGGCTTTGAGGACAGGACTCGGGTTCGAAGGGTGAGAGAGGACCATCTTGCGATAAGCGTCTTGCACTTCTGGGTCGCCGTCGTAGATGAAGAGGAGACTGGCGGCATAGAAGCGGAAACGATTCAAACCGTAGACGATCGATGCGAGACGGTAGAGTTGGGTGAGGATGTGAGGAATGTGATAGGCGAGAACGGATGCGCCATCGTCGAGGAAGGAGCTGAGAACGTCGGGGAAGTCTTCGATAGAAACTGATCGACCAAAGTATTTGTCCTGAAAGACGTATCGATCTTCGTTGGTCTTGTATACCTGCGTGTCATTGGTGTGCTGAATCAGTATCATGTCCGAGGTCTGACAAGAACCTCTGACTCACCTGCATCCCGCAGATTCGTACACCCAGATCGTGACTTGTCGTTTTCGAACACTTCTTGGTCTGACTCTTCTTCTTCGCTTCAGTCGCCAAGATCCCGTACTGTCTAGTGCCCATCTTGAGATCAAGAACACAAGGCTTCTTGAGATTGCCAGTCAAGTCCTCCATGAGAATGAAGTTCTCTTGTCGAGGGGTCGAAGTTTCGGGTTCGAGTTCATCTTGTGGCTCCTCAGGAATGGTTTCGGTTTCTTGAGGAGGTGAAGGAGTGACGAGGGGTACAGGTGGAGGTAGTTGAATGTCTTTTGCGAGAGGCGGAGGAGGAGATCTAGGATCGGAAGCGACGACAGTTCGATCGACATCCTCAACATCGTCCATCTCGAACATATCTTCATCTCCTTCAACTTCTGCACTACGAGCGCGTAATCGACGTGGGCTAGATAGGTTAGGTTCCGTGGTTCTTCGTCCGAGAGGGGCACCCATTTCGTTATCGTCGTCCTGCTCGTAATCTCGCTTGATGCTGTCCACACTCCTCTCCCTTTCCTTCGTAGCTCGACCACTCAGCTCGACTGCGCTATAGCTTTCCCTCAATCCTGGTCGATGCCTCAATCGATCGAGCATCGGATTCTTAACGGGTGAAGTACCAGGAGTCGCTCCCTCGGTTTTCGCACCTTGATCGTCCTCATCTCCTCCCAGGAGATCACCAGCACTCATCCCTCGCTTCGTCCGTCTTCGACTACTCTTCCAACCTCTTCGCTCCCGCTCGTCTCGATGTCGAAGTTTCGGAGAATTGAACACTTCTCGCAAAACTTGGGCGCAAAGTTTCGTGTTGAGCGTCGTCGAACCTGTTCCTCCTACATTCGGATTGTTGCGGAAAGACGAAGAGATTGAAGGAACGGGAGAAGGAGTGTTGCGTTGCGGGGAGAAGCGGCGATGGAGAAGAGAGTGAGGAAAGTGATCGGCGGGTGAGACGCCTCTACCTCGTGCAGCGATAGCAGCGAGATCGGCATCTGTCGGAGTCGAGTTCGGCGTCGGAGGGATGATGGTCTGAGTAGGAGATAGGAGGGGGAAAGCGGGAACCGAGGAGAGTTGAGTAGGAGTCGCGACGGAAGATCCAGCGAGGGAGTAGGAAGAAGGTGTAAAGTCGGGAGAAGAAAGGATCCCCCCAGGAGACGCCTCTCCAGTCGTGTCTGGATCAGTTGACCTCCCTCCCGCCAGTTTCTTCCCCAGAGCTTTCACTCGCTTCCTCGTCGATCGCCTCAATCCTTTCCCTTCTTCCCAAATCATACTGTCTGGAATGATGTGCTTATTGCGTTCCAGAGTGACTTCGGGGACCTCTTCTCCGCCGCTACCTTGCTTCTCTCGGAAGATACGGCGAGCGGGAGAAGCGCTGTTCGAAGGGCGTTGTTCCGGAGGTGTTTGAGCGGCTTGGTCGGCATCAGCAGTGACAGGAGCTCGTCGGTAGGTAACGTTGAGGACACCGAGATACTTCGGAGCGAAGCCAGTGAGACGGGGTGAAGATCGTTCGACAGCTTCATAAAATTGGTTCTCGTTCGAGGTCAGAGGCTGCGAGCGGAATCGAAATCAGCTTTCAAGCATGACGAGACTCCGGAGAAGCTGGAATCTTACCTTGCAGACAGCCTTCTTCGAGAACTTGAAGATGTGATTGTGTCCTCCAACTTGATGCCGATAGGGCTCGAGAGGTATAGTACCACTTCTCTTTCCATCACTGCCGATCAAATGACCTTTCCAATCATCTTCTCTCCCGGCTTCTCTCCTCATCGAGACTTCACCTCCACCGTTCTGATCCAACCGTTCCTGTAAAGGTCCAACATCGACTTCGTACTCTTCCTCTTCTCCGACATCCAACGATTCGAGTGATCCACCTCTCCTCCTTCTCGCGTCGTTGACTCCCGTGATACTCGAAGTACTCCAGTCATCCTCCTCCGTTTCGTCCTCGTCCTCTGTCGAGCTGGAAGAAGATTCAGACCAATCTTCTGAACTACTCGTGCTTCCCGTCCAACTATCGTACTCTTGTGCATCTCCGGCTCCTCCAGATTCATCATCCGTATCGTCAGCTGTTGTCGACGAACGAGAATGATCCCGCCTGCGATGTCCTGCTCGAGAATGACTTCGAGATCCAGCGATAGAAACGACAACGGAATGACTCAATCGATGAGAACCCTGCTCGTCTTCATCTTCGTCATCGTCCTCGTTATCTGAAGCGTGGAGAGAGTGAAGGTCGAGGTCGGCGATATGAGAAGAATGAGTGTTTGAAAGGGGAGGAGGGGATTGAAGGAGTTGAACCGATCGATCATGTGACATTCGAGGGGAGTAGAGGAGTTTGAGGGCATGTGTAGGCTGAGATGGTGGAGCCGAGAGAGTCGAAGAGGGAACGGATGAAGAAGGAGTCGGGAAATCTTCTCGAACTTCGAGACCCGCTAGCGCTTTCTCCAACGAGGATTCCTCCTCTTGAGCTGTTCTCCCCGTCAAGGTTCTTTCCCCTTTGACTGACGCTTCCATTTCGTCCTCGCCTCGTTCATCGACTGGTGAAGTCGTCCAGTCCGTCGAAATTGGCAGAGGTAGAGCTGGTTCACCCAAACCTAATCCGTTACTCAGACCTTCTGCGATTGGTGCAGCAGCTAGTTCTGGTACTGGACTTGCGGTGGCGGAGACTCCGGTCGATAAACTTGTTCGAGGGGAAGGTGTTGGAGAATACTGAGAGAAAGAAGGGGTGAGGTGAGGGCTAGCGGGGCGAGAAGAAGAGATCCCGTTCGGGAAAGGATGATGGTGATGAGGTTGGCCGAAGTAGGAATTGTGAGAGTGTAAAGGAGGATGTGGTTGGGCTGTAGAATGTGGAGGATAGACATCTCGATAAGAACTTTTCGAAGGACTCGTAATATTCATGTTCGAATGAGAAGGTGAAGCTGTCGATAGACGAGATGGTGGTCGGGAAGAGGGTCGAGAGGTAGAGTACGGTCGAGGGATAGGGCTGATGATCGTGTTGTGATCGGGAGAGACGAGGGGCGAAGCATAGGAAATAGTCGCCGAATCGCTGTATAGCCTTTCGATCGTTCGATCGGACCTATGCGAGCCCGAGTGCTGTAACATCTCCCGTTCCTTCCCTTTGTAAGACGAAGTTCCCGATACATTCCTACTTTTACTCGGACTCGAAAGTAAATGTCTCCTTCCCTCTGGTCCGACTCCTCCTTCTTCTGTCGTAGCCAACGATGATCCCGCATTCCCTGCTACACCACTCCTCGTCGTCTCTTTGAACAGTTGTAGACTGACACTCGCTTTCCTTCCCATTCCAGAACTCGGTGCACCACTTCCTGAAGAATGCGAAGAGGACTGGTTGCTGCCATTGTATTGACTTGGAACGGGGGCTGGTCGATGAATAGTGTCGGAAGAACTATGTCTTGATGAACGAGAGGAAGCAGAAGGGAGGTCGAAAATGGAGCTAGGGGTTGAAGAGGGAGCGGCAGAAGAGACTGGAGAGCTATTGCGAGAGGAGGCGTGACGAGGAGATCGCGGAGGTGGGAGGAAGGCAGAGGGAGTTACGGGCTCGATTGAGGAAGAGGAGGAGAACGGCGAAGGTAAATCGAGAGGTAACTGAGGTCGAACTGGTAGTTGGTCTCTACTTGTCGAGGGAATCGGCGGCTGAGTTACGGTAGAGGTTGATGTCTGTAATCGTTGGGGAGAAACCAAGACTGGGTTAGCACGGGTTTCAAGGCGATTCTGCCTCAGAAAGAGAGGTTAAGGGGTTGATGTTCGAGTATCTCGCTATCGCTCTGTCTTCGATACGATGTGACAATATGATCTGCCCATTCCAGACTATGCGGCTTTGAACGAGTTGCGAGTCGAGAGAGAGGAGCAGAGGAAAAGGAGGGGAAAATGAGGAGGGTTTTGAATCAACCCTTCGTGACGCCACCATCAATCTCCCTCCTCAGTAATCCGACTGGATAGAGCAAGGTGATGTAAAGGGTAGAGAGTAGATCTAGACATACCTGAGGAGACTGATTGTTGAGAGTATCGCTTCCCATGTTTCTCCCCTTCTTCCTCCCTTTCTCGACTGACTAAGCTTCGGACTGATCAATGTGACTACTATTCGATAGTAGGTAGCTTGTTTGAGATGTTTGTGAGTGTTGTAGAGTGGTTGAAAGGTTCCGAAGTAGGAGTCCGGAGAGGAGACTCGCAAATTGATCGAAAGTTGCTAGATTCACTTTACGCCAACAACGCTTTGGACTTTCTGGTCAGTCTTGATAGCTTTCTTGAAGCGTAGTGTACGCGATCCGGTCGTCCAAAAAATTACAGGGAAAATCGCACAACTGTATCCTCGCTTCCGCATTTCTGAAATGCCGCTGAAACGAACCCGAACGTGCAGCGCTTGTTCGACCCACGACGATTGTCAGTCGCCTAAACGAGGGAAGGCGCGATGTGAAGCTAGCTTGGTTTCGATGAAAAGCATTCGAACGTGCGGGCAACGTTTCTCTCTAGATGCGAGATTCGCTCGATAGTCGCAACGATCCGAAGTGTAACGAAGCAGTCGTTGCAACGCGTGCGGAGAGCGGTGTGCAGGGAGAGTTCGCTTTCTACCGACAGGAGCTGGAGGCAGAGAAAGTAAAAATCGCGAGCGACAGGTCGAAGCACTGTGCTATTACAACCGCAACTGAGGATGCAGGCTCATCGGCTCCTGTAACATACAGCCGTGATGTATGACGGCGAGGATGGAAGCTGGCCGTACTCCTCCTCGAGCCGAATTCGAATTCGAGGTTCAGTTTCGACCGAAGCCCAGTTCTGGTGTTGCGGCCCGTGTCGTGCCGTCGCGCGGAGAGAGTGCTACTGGGAAACAAGGGCTACGTGAATCAATGACCAAGCGCGATCATAAGAGAGAGAGCTGCTCACAATTGCTTCCCCAATCTTTCTCTTTATTCTGTAAGCGAGTTCATCCATCACGCCTATCACTCATAGTCCAGGCAAAGGTGGTAGTTCTCCTAGTCTCCCTTCAGGACTAGTACCAGGAGGTTTTGTCCTCCCTGGTTCCAATACTTTCCAATCATGTTTCCCTTGTTTGAGTTCTTCGATCTCAGACATGGCGATACTACATGCCACTCTACCATTACATCAGTTGTTTGCAGATCGTGATGCAGAGGAGAGTGGAAACGTACCGGAATTGATCGCCACAAAGTTCCATTCCAGAATAGATTTCATGAACTCGTTCCATATAGTACGTGTGGGCGACGTTTCGAAGTTGAGTAGCTGTGGCTGACCAGTATCAGTATCGTTCACAGTCTTTGGGGACTCGTGCATGGCTCACCTTGAGGTTGAAGGGCTTTCGAACTGTTTTGCGAAACGACAAAGTTTAGCGAAAGAAGACAACTCGAATCTGCAGGTGTTCGGACTCACGCATCGAGCTTCAGTACCTTCACCAATACTTTGTAAGCCTCTTCTATACGCTGTAGACGGAAAGTTTGGTATGAGTTCTGCCAGAGTTCTCATTTCAACTCCCGACCGACTCACCTTTGGCTGAAACCAATCCTCTCCAACTTCTCTTAAGAATGCATGACCCTTCAGCATCTCACTGACTCCTTTCCAATCCCTGTTGCCCTTCGCGTAGCATCCTTGAGCGATCAAGACTTTTTGATGAGTTGTAAGAGAGCGGAAGAGCGTGAATTCAGTTGGCGATAGTAGCGAAGGGTCCCCAGGTGGTTGATAGGCCATTTACGAGTGAGCTGAAGGTGGATCGTTCGAGTGAGGTGATTGGAAGAGACGCAGAACGAAATTCGCAAAGTTCAGTGACTTGAACAACGTTGTCGCTCTACTTCGAAACCTGCTTGCAAGAGACCCAAAGACGTGCTACAGTGCGAGGAGCCTTCCAGCGAGAGAGTAACTCGTGCTTGCGAAAGTCTCATTCTCGATTTTCTCGCTTCCTCGAAAACAGTGAGCAAGTCTAAGCATAACGGATTCCCCATCCCAGTAGGAACAATGAACGACAAATAATGATCTACTTGAAAGGAAATAGGAAGCCATGAACAAACGAAGTAAACGAGAGACGGAGAGAGGGAATAAAAAGTGAGAATTCGCGAAATATGTCTAGAGATCCGCCCTGCAAGTCAAGTGTCCTTCTACCATCGCCAAAGCTGCTCCGAGAGCCCTATGAAATCGAACAGAGTGGGTCAGCGAGGGATCGTGGATGAAAGGGGAGAAGAATTCCGCTTTGAAATTTGCGAAACCTCCTCTTCGCTTCAATAGTAAAGGGGTCGGAGAAAGTTGTGTTGCTTACCATCCCAGTTCGACGTTCCCCACCTTCTTGCCCATCCAAACCTGTCGTTCCTCCTCTAATTCGTAGCCCAAACTCAACAGACTATACATAAAAGTCAAATCGAGACAGTACTCTGGTCGATCACTCAACTCGTCCATCGCTTCTCGGTTCCCTTTGAATCGAGACCATTTCGGTGATTTCTTGCCGGCGCAGACGTCGGAGGTCAATTGGCGTAAGGCGGAAATCGAGAAGGGCGAGGTGAGGCCGAGAGGAGCGATTCGATCGTAAAAGTAGGAGAGACTAGGCAGCGGTCAAACCGTGAGTATTGAGGGGAGTACTGAAGGAGAGAAGAGGTTGGGGGAACTTACGCCCAAACTTTTCCAGCACTGAAAACCTCGGCCATTTTGGGTTGATAAACCCCTGCGAACGCGCAAGGAGGGTGTTCACAAGCGGCATCCTTCGCAATCATGACCTCGACTACCCTCCTACACGCCTCGAACCCAGCACCAGTTCCGACCATCGTAACGTTCACTTCGTTCCTCCCTGGAGGATCGAGTTTAACCAATTTCGTCTCCCCCTCAAACATGCAAGGGTTATGAATCCTGTCCTTCTCTGTGAGGTTCTCCCAATCGATCGAAGTTCCTTTAGGACCTTGACTCCAGATGTACGAGAAAGCGACGAGGTTGTGAACGGCTCGACGAGCTTGCATCAATCCGTAACCGAGGTGAGAATGTTGGTAGAGTACGTGAGGCTCTCCGGCGAAATCGAGGTCGTAGACGTGATCTCCTGGTGCGAGGGAGGAGTGGGAGGTTGGGTCAAAAATGGGTTCGAAAACGATTTGGGTAGAGGCTCCTCCGAGATCCATGACGGCGGCTGAACCGGCAGAGGCGGGTTGATTAGGTCCGATTAAACCGAGGAGCTACACAGAGAAGAGTTGAGAGGTGAGCATGCATTCGAGCAAGAAAAAGAAAGAGAAGGAAACCTACGAAATTGATGGTAATCCATGCGTAGACACCTGAAACCGAGGAGAACAACAAAAACGATGTGAGTCTTGACTCTACGAGAAACGAGTGAAAAGGAAAAAGCGTGCCTTCATCCTTGCCATCCATAACTACGACACCATCTTCAACGACCGAGAAAGGCCATTCATTCCTCAACCACCTTTCGGTCTCCTTCAGGATCTCATCACTCTGTCTCTGACCCAACAACCTCAACCCGGCCGTCGCTTTCACTGCCACGGGAGTACAACCTCTCTCACTCTTCGGAATCCCTTCAATAGCATGTTCCATCAAACCCCTCAAACTCTCCGCCGCGTCCTTCGGTCTCCCCGCATAACTCGACAAACCAGGTTTAGTCGTATAAAACCCTTCATCCTCCAATTTCGGCAAAGCGAGTGGATCGGGATCGCAATGACTGAAAGTATACAAATGTAATCTCGAACCCGTTGACCCTGCATCGATCATCAAAGCGTAACTAGTCGCTTTCTTGCCCGGTGGTGGAGTACACTTGTTCTGACCATCTGAAGGTTGTTTCTGAGGTGAATTCGAAGGGAGTTTATCGAGTTTGACTTGGGCTTGACCTGGAGCCTTTTCAATCGCTTGATCCGCTTTCGAACGGTAACCTTCCCTACCTCCTCCGGATGATCTCCCGAAGAAGAAGATGAGGAAGAGTAAACCTGCCGCTGCGACTGCGATTCGTTTAGGAGTTAAATAACGGAATGGATGAGTTGAACTCGTTTTGTCGCTGCTGGATGATCCTCCTCCTCCTTTGAGTCCGTTTCGAGTGGATCCGTTTGATAAACCCATATCTTCTGAATCTGAATCGGAGGATAGAGTAGGAGATGAATGGGAAGAGAGGAGTTTACGAGCTGGAGATGAAGTGAGGTTCGGTGGGAAATGTACACCCATACGGTGTGGTTGTGATTGTACTGGTGCAGGGGAGGGGGAGGAAGTCAGGGAACGTCTAGCGAGTCGTGAGAGTGGATCAGCAGAAGGAGTCGAAGGTCGAGAATTGGAAGAAATGTTGGGCTGATCTCTTCTGACCGGGGGTAGCTGTGATGTAGTCTACAGCTTGATCAGACGCTGGTCGAGTTTGAGAGTGATTGGGAGCAAGACAAACTAGCCTGACGAGTTTCGCTTCTTTGTCGTCTTTCCATACACTCAGTCAATCTCACTCTCTCTAGCTGATGAGCAATACATCACGCTTCATATTCTCCTACAACCCACAAGATTCAGATATTCGAGCACTCTCTTCGATCCTCCCTTCAACTTCAACTTCAACCTCAAGTCTATCAACAGCCACTCGATCGTATAGGGCAGGACTAGGATCGAGTAGAGACAGAGATGATGACTTCGTACCGTATGGACCTACGACTTATAGGAAAGGAGCGATGAGATTCGTACCGGCGAAAGAAGGAAATGGATTATTGGGTTCAACTCAAGTCAAATCAGAGGGCGACGTCAAGGGAAAGGGGAAAGCTATAGATCAGGACGAAGAAGGGATCAAGATCGAGCCGAAGGAGAGAGCGCGAGTGACTGGAGACTCAGTGAAAGGATTATACGCAAATATTGTTGGATTACGCTCCTCTACCTCTTCTGGGAGCACTTCGAACGCCTCACCAGCTCGTCCTCCACCTCCACGTCAACTCAAACGACCTCGCTCGAGAACGTCACCTCTTTCAACACCCAAAAGAGAACCAGACATCATTCTTTCCTCCTCTTCCTCCTCTGAATCTGAATCCGATTCACCTCCCTCTCCCTCCACTCCCAATTCAGACGACGATATAATCATCGTTGACCCTCTGACCTCACTCCCTATCACAACATCTCCCATCATCCCTCCTCCCCCTCGTCGTCGAGATCGTTTAAAACCTCTCTTAATTCACGAAATGCTTTCCCTCCCTTCTACTTCCTCTCAACCCCTCGTCCCTCCAACCTATTACGCACTCCCCGATTCAAATGTCGGGTATCGACTCTTACACAAACAAGGTTGGAGGGAAGGAGAGACTTTGGGTCCTTTGAATAAGGAACAAGGGAGGGGTTTGAAAGTACCTTTGAAAGCGAAAGAAAAGTTTGATCGAGCTGGATTAGGGGTCGTTGGGAAGAGGAAAATGACTGGCGAGGAGAAGGAGGAAGAGAGGATGAGGGGAGTGAGGGAGGAGAGGGAGAGGAGAGGAAAGGGGACGAGGGGAATGGAGAGGAAACGTTTGGAGGAGAGGAGGGAAAGGAAAGAGTGGATTAGCTATATGAATCGTTAAAGGACGTTTTACTTTTGTTGCTTGTACATGACTATGCTGTCTTTGCGATGAATTTATAACTCTCACCCGCGAAATCCGCTTTCCGACTTGGCGTTGGAAAAACTCTAAAAACAGAGAGATCAACCTTTATCTTTCACACTCTGCACCTCACTCCTCACTCTTTAAACGCCTTAGAATGGCTCAATCAGAGCCAATTCCCTCTATACTACCCTCTCCCAAGCCGTCCTTCCTCTCCCGTTTCCTCCCCGCTCTCAATTATCGCCCAACTTTATTCGGTCGTTCCCTCTTCCTCCTCCTCGCCGAATTCCTCGCAAACGTGATCATATGGATCGCGACAGTAGCAACTTTCGCACCTCATCAGGACAAGAGGGGAGTACTGAGTCTAGCTGTTTTGGCTTGGAGTTTTGGGTTGAGGCATGGATTGGATATGGGTCAGCTTCCCTCTTACTCTGACGTATTGAGTGATCAACTGACGAGATCGAGGGAGAGATAGATCATATTGTAGCGATAGATAATGGTAATAATCTTTCTCTTCCTTCTCACTCAACTTTCGCAAGAACTAAGGTAGTTTGGGAACAGTAACGAGGAACTTGGTCAGTATGGGTAAACTACCAGTGACAGTAGGGCTATTCTTCTCATTAGGTCATTCCACGATTGTAGTTTCAATGACGATCGCGTGAGTTTTTCCCTCTCCTCTTTCTGAATTCTGCCTCGTTTCCGTACTAATCCCGTGCGAGGAGGGACATAGGATCATCGTGGCGGTGGAAGCTATTGATAAGCTACCGAACATCAGTGAGATTGGTGGATTGATCGGTGAGGGAGGATTGTCATTTCAGCGAAACGAAGGAAAGTGCTGATGATTTTCTTTTCTTTGACAAGGTGTATCCGTTTCTGCTTCATTCCTATTCATACTCGGTGAGCTACGATCGCTCCTTCGCTGCGAGAGAAGATGCTGACCAAGCTGTCGGATATCAGCGGTGATCAATTCGTTCGTACTTTGGCAAACTCTTCGACTCGCAAAACGACGGGTACGCTGCAACTTCTCACAACCTCGTGTTTTTCTGGTCGGTTGTCGATTGCGTTGGCTGTGTACAGAAACAAGCTCGACTCGCTGCCGAAACTGCAGCTCCGATCGAATCAGAATCGGAGAAGCAAGATTTCGAGATCAAGGAGAAGGCGCCGAACGATACATCTTCCGCCCTACCAGATCTCGAGAAGTCGGATGATTCCGAACGACAACAAGGGAACATTGTCGAGGGTCTGCCAGCGACGACCTGTCTAGCTAGGATTGGAAGACCAATTTTCAGAGTGATTGATCGTCCTTGGAAGGTGAGCTTCCTCCTTCTTGATCGTCCCTACACTCAAGAACTAATTTGATCTCATCTCTTTGCAGATGTATCCAGTAGGAGTTCTGTTCGGGATGGGTTTCGACACAGCTTCAGAAATGTATGTTGCCCTCTCTCTAGTCCTCCCCTTTTCCCTCTTGCTGATGGCTTTCCTCGCGTATACAGCTCTCTCCTTGGAGTCTCAGCGCTCGCTTCCGGTCGCCATCATGTAGCACCAGGTC
>Ga0308160_10001775_pt1 | contig 28531 bp, 33 predicted proteins | sample PhyFR1_FD_201036 | JGI IMG/M metagenome (GOLD analysis project Ga0308160, IMG submission 201036) | Phyllosphere microbial communities from UC Gill Tract Community Farm, Albany, California, United States - DLSLF.R1 | ecosystem: Host-associated > Plants > Phyllosphere > Unclassified | place: USA... | reverse complement strand
ACCCGAAGTGCGGTTGCTTACACCTGCTGCGAGAAGGTCCGTTACCGCTTGGTTACCGGAGGAGCAGACGGGGTGAAGCGAAAGAGCCCCAGATCCCCGTTGTGACGGGGATCTGGGGCTCTTTGCGATGGCGGGTCGATTGCGTATCTCGTCGGAGCCTGAGTTTCCGCCGTTCGGAAGCGCCTACGAACCTGGTGTTCCCCTGCGGGGTTCCAGATTTTCCCCTGGCGTAGGTTTGCCCTGGTCAGACGTGGGTTGAGCTCCGCTCGGAGCAGCTTTGGAACACCCGAGCTCGACACGATCCGTCCTCGGCCGCGAAGCGCGAGCGCTTCCGGGCTCAATATGAAGGCGTTTCGAGCTGCTGGGAGGGGATCGGAAGCCTCAGCGAGGCCCCCGGTCGTGGCGGCAACGAGGCGCTGTCGACTCTACTACGGTGTCCACCGCTCGCTGTCTTCCCATTTCCGGCGGCGCTTGCGAGCTGGCCGAGAGGTGGAGGGCACCCATGCTCCGTCACGCCGTCGTTCGTAGCCGAGCGCGAGAAGAAGCTGTCGAGCACTCTCGTTCCGAATCCGAAGGAGTTTAGCTAGGTCAGCGACTTGCCACGCTTCCTCGCTGTCGATGAACTGCCGAATGCTCCAAGGTTGACTGAGACCGCCGTATTCGAGCACGCGGACCGCGGCGCGAACCTTCCGCAGCGTCGCTTGCTTTCGCCAGTGCCTGCGCCCGATCGCCCATGCACCGATCGCGACTGTGCCTATGTCGACGCCGTGGTCGAGCAGGAAAGTACCGACGTCCAGGAAGTATGAGCCGTCCCCTAGCCCCATCGGGGCAATCACGATGAGGCGTGTGTTCGCGCCGTTCCCGAATCGACCAGCGGATCGGTGCAAGTCACCGATCGTGAGGTCGGACATAAGCCCGCCGTCGGCGACCAATCCGCCATCGGCGCGAACGCCGTACATCAATCCGTACGCGTCCCAGTTGCGTGTCCACGGCCGCGGTTGGTCATCGGCTTCGTCCGCTTCCGGGAGGACCACGTGAAGAACCTCAGTCCCCAATCGCCCGTAGTACTGCACCGTTTCGATCGAGGTGTCAGCCTCACTAAGCGCCTTCACGACCGCGTCATGCACTCGTACGTCGCCACCCTGAACACGCCACTTCGGCATGGTGGCGATGGACTGTTCCATAGCCCAATCCATCTCGGAGGCTCGGGGCTCAGAGAAGATATAGACGTCAAGAAATGGTTCTTCACCAACGGTCATTTTAACGCTTCCCTCTCCTCGTCGGCGGCTCGAGGAGCGCCAGCATGTCCAGCTCATCTTCCAAGCATTGAGCGAGCCAAATCATGCGTTGAAATAGTCGGCAAAAAACGTCTTCCAGACGAATCCCCAAGCAACCGCAGTCAAAGTGAGGGTGATGATTGCAAGCATTCCACCTCGTGCCATCAGGTCCGCCATTCGGCAGATACGGTAGAACAGGGGATGTGCGGCAATGAGTCGAGCCACACGCTCTTGAGACGTCCGGTCGAGGTAACGAAGGTTGGCGTGGTACGCGAAATAGTCGGTGAACAGTGTCGCCTTCATCAGGCTCTGCAGCACCTTGAGCCCCGGAACATCCGACGCCTGCACCGGAGGCTGATCGGGGCGGCCAGAGTCTTTTTCTGACTCTTCCATCTCCGTCGCATCCGCACTGATGCTGCGGAGCTCTCGGAGATCCTCCTCGGTGGGTTCGCGAGCAACACCGTCCCCGCTCATGGCGCCCGCTCCGTCGCCGCGCCTTACGCTCATGCAGCCAGGTGGAGGTTCTTCAACCGGAAGTTCATCGCGTCAAGAGACACATTGAAGCGGCGAGCAAGTTCGATCGATCCGAGACCAAGTCCGTGGAGCCGCTGCACGTCAGCCTCCGGCATGAGCAGTTCAGCCGCAAACTGGTTCGCGAAGATCTCCTCACTGTTCGTTCCGCACGCGGACAACGAGTCGCGGCGGTGAACGAACACCTTGGCGTCGCCGCCTGGCTGATCCTCGACTGCGAAGTAGTGGCCGAGTTCGTGCGCAGTGGTGAAGCGCTGTCGGACTGGCGCGTGCTCGCTGTTCAGGTAGATGTCAGTGCCACCCTGGGGATCGAGGCGCGACACCATGCCGGACAGCGTGGGGACGAGGCGGGCCGAGTAGACGTTGATACCGAGGGACCGAGCAATACGCACCGGATCGACGGGCAGGTCGGGCGCGTTAGGGTCTGAAACTCTGAACGACTCAAGGACTCGCCGTGCTGCTTGGGCTGCCGACTGTCGCCTGGTCATCGAGTACTCCTCCCTCAAGTCCTTGTCCGTCGCTGAGCGAAGTGTAGCGAGGGGCGCCGACGGTGCCCTCATGGGTCAAGAATGCCGCACCCAGTAGGAACATTCCGTCAGTGACGCGCCTCCGGTCGATCCGGGCCGCTTGATGTCGGTGCTTATGCGGCGAGTGGCCGGGCTCCTGCACGCGCACTGGGCCGCGATACACATCGTTCTACTTCAGCGGGAACGCCGAACGCGAGTCCGGTCGGACAACCCGTCGGTCTGCTAACCAGAATCGCCGGTGCGGTCTGCAACCGCCCGGGCTGTCCGTGACGGGCGTCCGCTCGGTTGAACCGCCCGAGAGGCCGTCTGCCCTGCGCTGACCGGCGACGCCGCGCTCAGCGCGCCTGTTGCCCTGCAACACACGCGTTGACGCTGCCGGCGGTGACCGTCAAGCCTCCGCGCAAGCATCCTCTGTGTTCGACGCGACTCAGCTCGATACCCCTTCTCTGGGGTGACGGGCAGCGCCAACGACCGGCTCCTTGCTCGTAGCGTTGCGTGAGCGCCGTCTCTCACCGGCGGCGCATCTCGTCTTACAAGGAGTGATGTCGTGGGTCTCTGGAACTGGCTACGCGGACGACGGAGCCGCACCCTCGTTCAGGGTCCGGCCGCTCCGCATGGCCCGGCTTCAAGCCCGAGTCAGAAGATGCCCGCCTTCGCCGTCATCGACGTGGAAACGACGGGCCTGTCACCGCAGCGCGATCGGATCCTCGAGCTCGCCATCGTTCGGCTTGATGAGTCGGGCGCCGTGGTCGACGAGTGGGTTTCCCGGTTTGACCCTGAGGGTCTTGTCGGTGCGACCCATATTCATGGCATCACGCAGGCGGATGTTGTCGGGCAACCGCGGTTCGCTGACGTTGCGCCGACGGTCATGACAGCACTGTCGGGGCTCGCGGTAGTGGCGCACAACGCGAAGTTCGACTTGGCGTTCCTTCGCAACGAGTTGAAGGCAGCGGGGTGGAGTGTTCCGTGGATCGCGGCGTACTGCACGTTGGACGCCAGCTACGCATACCTGCCGGACATGGACCGACGCCGACTCGTCGACTGCTGCTGGGCGGTTGGGGTGCGGCTCGAGGATGCGCATTCGGCACTAGGGGATGCCCGAGCGGCAGCCGGTCTGCTCGGTGCGTATGTGACGGTGAACGGCGGTCCGGACCCGATTCTGCTGGAAGCGCTAGCCGCAGCTCGAAGCACTGACTGGCCGGGATCGCCGGTACGCCAGCCGCTGACGGCGGAGCAACGCGCTGCCGGCGGCAGTGTCCGTGCTCGTCCGATGCGAATCACCCCGCCGAGGCCGTCCACGCCGCCGCTGCTGCAGCAATTGACGGCACTATCGCTTCTCGAAGTCATCGAAGAGGGCGCACCCGTCGGCACCACCGCGTATGTGGAGATGCTGTTCGACGCGCTCGAGGACGGCGACATCAGCGAGACGGAAGCAGAGGCGCTGCAGGAACTGGTCGCCGAGTTCGAACTGTCCGCGTCGGACGTGCACGCAGCTCACGAAGCGTTCCTTCTTGCACTGGCGCATCGGGCCGTCGACGACGGGCGTGTTTCGCACGAGGAGCGTCGTGAGTTGAAGAGCGTCGCGTCACTGCTCGGTGTTGCGGACACGAAGGTGAAGCAGGTCCTCGACCGGGCAGACGCCGCCCGTCACGCCCGACTTGGTGCCGGGCTCGGGCCGCTTCCAGACCCGTGGCCGCACGGTGAGCCGTTGCGGGTCGGTGACCGGGTCGCATTCACCGGCTGCGACGAAACGCAGCGCCTCCGCCTCGAACGACGAGCCGAGGAACTCGGTGTCCGGGTGATCAGCTCCGTATCCCGACTCACGGTGATGCTCGTCACCGACGGGTCGTTCTCCGGCGGGAAGCTCGCGAAATCTCAGGAGCTCGGCACCCGGCACGTGCATCCGGATATCTTCGACGTGTTGCTGCAGCATCTGCAGCCGGCAGCAGGACACCCCGTGCTCGCGGCGCCTGTGCCCGTGCGGGCGGTGACGGCCGCTACGCCGACGTCTCCAGGGGCAGCCTCACCGTCGTCCATCCGTGCCTGGGCGGCTGTTTCTGGGTATGAAGTGGGCGTTCGGGGGCGCCTTCCGAAGCATGTCACCGACGCGTACGCGGCCGCGCACGGGTAGGCGTGTGGCCTGCCAGCAGAGGAGTCCGTTACAGCCGCTCCGCGACCGACAACGACGATATCGGTCGACTCCACAACATCGATCCGGTGGCCACGCGGTACTGCTGGACGGCAGGAGCGGAAGGTAACCACGATGGTCCTACCGGCAGCCAGGGAAGCTTCCGGAGCCACTGACGGGTGGGTCGCGTTCGGCGTTCACCGTGCGGCCTTCCGGCGATTTAGTCGTCGCATTGGCGGCAAACCGCGATTGGGGCAGGTCGTGACGTTGTGGGGTTACGGCGCCGGCCGCCACATCGGCGGCTTCCCGGCCCCAACCCACCAGTCCTTTGATCCGATGCCAGCGTCTGGTCGATACCGAGCCAGGGAAGCCGGCTTCGGGAGGGCACGACGCCCCGCCGTGATCACGCCGCGACGCAGCGTGCGCAGCGCCGCCTCCTCCCAGCGGAGCTCCCTGTCTCGTTTCGCGTGGCGGCGCTTCTTCAGGGCGTAGTAGTCGCGAATCAGCACCAAGCGGTGCCTGCGGTATCGGCGCAGCTCGACCGCGAGAAGCAGCGTCTGCATCGAGTTTCTTTGACGCTTCTTCCCGAGGAGCAGCAGGAACGGGATCAGCACGGTGAGGACTACGGCCACCTTGAACGGCACCGCTTGCGGATCCGCTGGGGCGGCCGTGAGGGCGACCGCAGGTGCCACCGTTGTGAGGGAGACGGTGATCCAGGCGACAGCGATGAGGAATCGGGGCGTTGCCGGCCCGTTGACTGTGGCGATGAGCAAGCTGACCCAGAACGTGCCCCACGCGGCTACGGCGAGTGCCCACCCGAATATCGGGGCGAGGGAGACGCCGATACCGCCGGGGAAGGCCACGGCGAGCATGCCGGTGCCGACCGATGCGGACACGATGATGGCCGCTGACGTGAGAGCCGTCAGGCGGCCATACGGGGCCCGGCGGAAGTGGGGGTGCGATTGGAGGACCGCTGCTCGTCGATGCAGCGCCCAGGACGTGATGATGAGGTCGTTCTTGGTTCGGCGGCGCTGCCGTTTCCTTCCAAAGGTGATGTCAGCGTTGATCGCTTGCGCGAGTCCGAATGCCATAGCGGCGAGGACGATGACGAACCACACTCGTCCGGCGCTCTTGCCGTCGTGGATTGTGCCGATGAAGGTGAAGACGGCGGTGCTGATGACCACCCCGGCAAGGAAGTGCCCTGCGGCGGCAGAACCCACGGTGACACTGGTTTGGTTGCGGACGTCCGGCACCGGCGCGATCACTCTGGCGATGAACAGTGCGCTGAGGAGCCCGAGGGCGGTCCCCTGGAACGCGACCGCCCCCGGCTCCAACTGAGCCCCGAATTCGACCACGGCTGAGCCGATGGAGTCGTTTTCCGGTCCGAATGCGATCACAATCGGGACCCACGTGATGTACAGCAGGGTCACCGTCATGATGACGGTCATCATCGGACCGGTCATGCCCGTGCTTACTCGCCGTCGAAGTGGTCGTGGTCGCGTATCTCGGTGGTCTTGCACGAGCAGCACCGTAGCGGTCTGATCAGACGTAGAGAGCAAAATGGTGTCCGGTACGACGTTCTGCCATGCTGGTTGACCACCCTTCGACCGCAAGGAGCATCTCATGGCGCAGAAAGTCACCACTCACCTAGTCGACGACCTTTCGGGAGACACCATCGGAGACGGCGAGGGGCGAACGGTCACGTTCGCGTTCGACGGGAGCTCCTACGAGATTGACCTCTCCGACGACAACTTTGACAAGTTCCGTGAGACCATCTCTGACTACATTGCAGCTGGCCGCAAGGTTTCGGGTCGCTCCAGCCGCAGCGCTTCCGCCGGGTCGAAGAACCGCAGCGACCCGAACGAGCTTGCGAAGATCCGCGTATGGGCGATGGCGAACGGCCACGAAGTTGCAGCCCGTGGCCGAATCAGCCAGCAGGTCCGCGACGCATACGCCGCAGCGAGCTGAGGGACGATCCCGTCGGAACCTTCCGAAGTGACCCACGTGCGGGATTTGCGGAATGCGTTGCCGTAAACTTCGCAACCCCTTTGGTTGACGGTGCATGCCGTTCGTCGCCGCCGCTCAGCGCGGACCTGTGGGCTGAGCGGCTGACGACTCTCGCGGTGGCTGACGACTCCGGGGCCCTTCTGATTCCGACCCCGCTGCTCGCACTGCCCGCAGCGTCTGTCGCGGATGATACGGAAGCGATGGGACGGCTGCAGCGGTGGGTTCGGAGCGGGTCCCCGCAACCGCCGTCGCGGGAGACGCCGCTGACTGCAGTCGACGCGAGTCTGCAAGGGGTTGTCCGGCTGGACGCGCTCCTGCACTACCTCGCGAACCCGACTCTGCTCTTCGGAGCGGCAGAGTCATCGTGGGGGGCGAAGGGGCCACTCGGAGTGCAACTCGATGATGGACGCGTCGTTCTCGTCGACGGGAACCACCGATGGGTGGCTGCACTGCTCGCTGGCCGGCCGACTTTGCTCATGCAGGTGCTGCGCTGACGTGTCGACCGAGGGCTGTGAAGCAGCTGAAGCCCACGATCACGGCCATTGAGCAGCAAGCTGACGCTGTCGTGCAGACCGACCCCGAGTCGGAGCGGCACACGTATTCGATGTCACTGCGCTGCGTCTAGGCAACGTTCGACCAGGTGGTCGGCGCAGCCGGAGGATGCGGCGTGGACCGGCGTCGGGGCCGGGCGACGAAGCTTGATGCCGAACCCGGCGTCCGTCGCGCCTTCTCCGCATGAACCTGAGCGGGTGCTTGCCCCAGCGCCTCTCAGGCCGCCTTCTTGAACTTCCCGGTGCGCTTCTTCCGCGGCTGCGGTTCACGGTCCTTCCACATGCGCAGGGTCGCCGCATTCCGAACGTCTTGCGCGCACCGAAGGCAGTTGCTTGGGGTGTTGTTCGAGAGGTGGTTTGTGGGCCGCTGCGAGAACGGACCGTGGTCACGGCAGATGATGACGACCGGCGTGTGCTGGTCGACGTAGATGACGTCGCGGTAGTCGTAGCGGTCACCGTGAATGCTGCGCGCGCGTTCGATGAACTGCTCGCGGCGTGCCATGGGACGAGACCCTCGGCGTCCGGAGCAATCGGGGCATCGTTGGCCACGTCGATGCTCGTTGGGTGTCTGCGTAAAGTCCCCGTGGTCGGGGCAGCCGATGGTGACCTTCGTGTGTGCGTTGACGAACTCGGCTGTCACCTGGTCGTAGTCGTACTTGCCGTCGTGTCGGAGCGTGGCCGTCGCGATGAAGGCGGCGGCGCGGTCGGCGAGAGCAGCGTGGGGCATGGGAAGACCTTTCCGGTAGTGGTCTTCCCTCTATGCGCGGACTGAGCTCGCTGCTGTGCGCTCGGGCTCCAACTCTCGCGCCGGCCAGGCTGGCAACAGTTGCTGGCCCGACCGACCCGCCCGCTATGCCGCCCGGTCCGTCCCACGTTGCATGGTCCGCCGCATCTACCTATGCAGCCCGGAACGGCGCTCCTGGCGAGTCTCGGCGGCACGGTGCGCCAGAGACCCTCGAGCGCGGGCTCGCTTCCCTTCTCACCCTTGTTCACACGAGGTACGGCTACAGAGCTGACCAGGTATTTATATGTGCCCTGGATCTATCTACTACTACTACCTACACGTGTAGTAGTAGTAAAAGTAAGTAAGTAAGTAAGACAGACCCCTAGAACGGGCCCGGATCGCACTGTGGCTGCGGATCGTGCTGACTCCTTGGACGACTTAACTGCTGTGATCGACGCAAGCGTTTGGGAGGCAAACAGCTGCCGGGGCGGGCAGCTGGGGCGGTGAACGTCTTGTCACCATTTGTCACTGTTGCTGTGCAGGGCGGATTACCTCGCTGTGCCCACGTGCGCGGAGGATCATCACTGCCTCGGTGAGGGCCGCGGCGACGTCGACCGTGTCGTCGAAGTCCAGTGGCAGCGCTGCGCCATTCCAGGCACGCACCGTGACGATGCCGAGTGCGCTGATCTCCACGTGGAGGTCATCTGTGATGACTGCGACGGTGACGCCGTCGGCGTCGTCGTGATCGAACCAGGAGCGATCGGTCTGGTCTGCCATGAGCGGTTCCTTCCGAGCCGCGCGGTGCGGCATCAGCTGCTGTATGCGCGGACCGTCAGCGTTTCTGGTGAAGCGAAGTCGGCTCTCGACAACCACGGAAGTGCGCATTACTATGAGCAGACTTGGGATGGAGGTCGCAGTGAGCAGTGATTCCGCATCGCCGCCAGAGCGGTCCGCACCTGAACAGGAGGCGTTCCGCGAGCGTCACCACGCTGGAGCAATCAGGTGGGCGAAGATCCCGTTCGAGCGCCTCCGTGAAGGCCTCCCTCCCGGGTTGCAGGACCTGTATGCCGACGTCCCCGATGGTCATACGGTCGTCCCTGCCCTGAGGATGGGTATTGGCACACTCGTCGTTCAACGGTGGGATGCGTCCTACGAAGCCGCAGGGTGGACGCTCTACGGTGCGGACCTGACGCTGGACATGGGGCATCCGTTCGGTGCGCTCTTCTACCGCAATGACAACGACGGCCGGGTCCTCCGCATCGGCGTGAAGTGGCACCCACCGGTACAGCAGCTCGAATTCCCGGCGCTGCATCCGTCGAAACCAGAGCTCAGCAGGGACTGCTCCGACGAGGAGATAGAGGCCGTCGTGTTGGATGCGCGGAGTCGGATCGGGACGCTTGTCGCGGTCAACGCGCAGATTGGCTCGTTTGTCGCTACCGAAGAGAGCGAGACCGCGATCCTCGACGCGTCTGGTCTTGGCCTGGAGCGGCTTGCGGAAGATGACCCACGGTTGGCTGGCCGTGCCTAACGTCGTCTCGACCCGCACACCGGCCGTGCCACGGGACTGCTCGTGAGCGACCGGCAGTGGGTGCAGGACATCCGCCACGAGCAGTCGATCCTGTCGTTGCCGTTCGGGTTGGGGTGGACGATCGACATCACTCACACACTGACCGCATTGGCCGCGGCCGGCATGCCGGCGAAGGTGGAGGCGTTTGATCGGCTTCGGTTCGAGGACGGGCGGACTGGGTTCCTGTCGACACCGGACCCGACGACCACCATCGCTGATGGTGCACCGGACAGTCGCGACGCGGATCTGATCGTCTTGCCTGGCGGGTCGGAAGGCGGTGTGCTGTCCCTGGCGCGGCGGTATCCGGACCTGGTGGTGGTGAATGGGAAACGCCAACGTGTGTGGGCGGACGGCCGGCAGGTGTCCGGGTCGTCGATGCAGCGGGACGCGACGCCGGGCTGGCGAAACGTGTTCGCCATCGCCCGCACCATCACCGTCGACGGCGGCGGCACCAACGAGATCGCAGCGCGCACCGGGCTGCCGGTGGAGCAGGTTCACGCAGCGCTGCTGACGCTCGGCAGACACGTGGTCCACACGGCGCTCGGGTGGGAAGCCACGGACCGCTCGGCTCTCGCGGATTGGGTCGTTGCTGCCTATCCGGGCCCTGGCGGGATCCGCACCTGCTGGAAGCGCGCAGCGACCCTGGACGAGCAGGCGGATGAGCTCATCGGACTGGGTGGGGTGATGTCGGACCGGTGGGCGGCGCACCAGTCATGGGCTGAGGTGCCGACGAACCGGTTGACGGCGTTCTTCGCCACCCATCCCGACATGGCGGCGCTCGGCTACGAACCCGCCGGCGTGGACGATGCGACGGTGAAGGTCCTCGTCCCGCAGGACACGACGATCCTGTCCCCGCCGAACCTGGGCTGCTGCACGGATGAGTTCATCACCGCGTCGCTGATCTGGCAGGACGGCTACACGGACGCGCACACGGATGCGGTGAACGCGCTGCGGCAGCTGCTGCACTTCCGCGCCGACACCGCCTACGACCTCCGCTGGATGCACGTCCAATGAGCAACGACCCGAGCGAGAGCCGTCCCGTGGCGTTGCGGTTGGTGTCCCTGACCCTTGCGTTCGACGACACCCGATTCTTCGGCGCCACCATCTTCGCGCAGGCGAACGATCCCGACGGGCCGTGGGCGACGGTCCTGGTCGACCACGCGGACGAGGAGCCATGGTTCCGCCTCACCACCACCGACCCGACCGGGAGCGACGTGTCGGAAGCGGCGATGGCGGAAACGGACCGTCTGATGCGGTTCGTCCTCACCGAGCAGCCGGAACGCATCGGCCGAACTCAACCCACTCCACCGGCGAGCTGACCCCGCACCCAGGCCCGCTCGCTCGCTCGCTTACGACTTCTTGGAGGTACTGCTGATGATGCGTCTGGTTTCCCTGCACCTCTCGAACGACCGGATCCTGTGGGGGCATGTCCTCCTCGAGGACACCGAGAATCCGGGAGCGTCGATGGCGCGGATCATGATCGAACACAGCGACAAAGAGCCCGGCTACGAGCTCGTTGACCGGAACCGGCGTCGTCTCACCAACCTGACCGTCCCCGCAACACGGGAAGCGAACCGCATCATCCAGACCCTGCTCATCCCCGCCTCCGTGGTGGCGAAGCGGGAGAAAGCGGTCCGGGAAGTCATCCACTCCGGCTACTTGGAAGGGTTCCCGGATGACATGCCCTGGCAAGGGCAGTTGTGGATGTACGCGCGCGGTGAGATCAGCATCGACCAGCTCCAGGCCTACACCGACAAAGGCCGCCAGATCCCCCGCGAACCCGGTGCCGCTCCTGCCGATGGTGCGGACGTGCCCGAGGAGTGGTGGCAGGCCACGCAGGCGCGCATCCGTCGGCACCTGCTGGAGTCGACCCTCACCGAAGCGGAAGCCGCGGCAGCGTTGCAGATCAGCGTCGATGAGGTCGGGGAACTGTTCGGGTCGAACCGGCTGACAAGCTTCGACCTCGACGGCGAAGAACGCATCCCCACCTGGCAGATCGTGAAGCCCGCCCTGCCCGAGTTCGGCGACCCATCCAGCCTGCTGGCTGGCCTTGACGTGCTCTTCGCAGCGGCCCCGCAGCGGCTCCTCGACGCGGCGGCGATGACGGAGTTCATGACCACACCCCGGCAGTTCCTCGCCGTCGACGACGTGCCCCTGACACCGTTGGCCTGGATGCAGCAAGGCCGGCCAATCGCGACGGTCATCGCCTTGTTCCGGGGACGGCGGTGGCGGTGGTGACCACCCGACCAGAGCTGTTCTTGCTCACCGTCGCGTTCGACATGGCCGGCACTCACGGACACATGTACTTCCGTGACCCACCGGACTCCGAGCTCCGGCAGGTCCTCGTCAGTAGCACCGACAGCGACGGCGGCTACCGCTGCGAACCCGCACACGGTGACACCCGGGACGGGTGGGAGCCCTTCCTCACCGAAGCCCGCTGGCTCATCGCCCTCGTCCGACCCGACACCCCGGAAGAGCGCCGCTGATGGGACCCGCACTGCAATGGGTCGCCGACGCCTACGCCGGACGCCCGCAAATCACGCTCCCGTATGGGCTCGGCGAGACCGCAGACCTCACCGACGCCCTCGCCGTCCTCAAACTCGCCGGCCTGCACGCAGCCGTCCAGTCCCACGACACGATCCGCCTCGCCGACGGACGCCGAGCCCGCCTCCCAACACCGACCCGGAACCCGCGTGGAGAACCAGACACACCAGCAGAGCTGCTCCTACTCGCCCCTCGCACGGTGATGCAGATGCAGATTGCGCTCGCGGAACAGACTGAGACGGTCCTGCTGGTCGACGTCGACCGCCGCCGGGTGTGGGTCGACGGGAAACAGGTCCTCGGCGTCCGCGATCGGTGGAAGGACGCCGCCCCGATCTACATCACCTTCGCCGTCGCACGAATGCTCGCCGTCAACGGCGCCACCTTCGACGGGCTCGTCCACCGCGGCAAACTCACGCCCGGGCAGGTGGACGACGCCCTCGCTCGGCTCGGGAAACGCGTGCACCGCACCAGCATCGGATGGGAGTCCCGCAAAGTTGGTGGGCTCGTGGACTGGAGCATCGCCTGCTACCCGGGCCCCGGCGGCATCCGCACGCGGTGGCGGTCCGACCTACAGCTTCCGGAGCAGGCGGAGCGGCTCATCGGCGCGGGCTGCCGCATCTCCGGCCGCGCCATCTCCAATCGGCCCGGCTATCCCGCCATCAGCAAGCGCGAGATGCCCTATCGTGTCGTCGCGTTCACGGAGCAAGAGGTCGACATGGTCGCGCTCGGCTTCGAACCCGACACGGTCGGATTCGCTGGCACCGAGCTCGTCCGGCCCGCCGACCCCACGATCTTCCTCACCGCAGCCGCCGCCGGATACACGGAACGCACCGACGACATCATCACCGCGAACACTCTCCTCCGCGCCGACTATCGAAACGCCGACGACACAGCATCCCTTGAGGAGGTGCGGAACCGGCTTCTGTTCGCCGCCGACACCGGCTACGACCTCCGCCACAACCTACTCAGCTGATTAGCGCCTCCTCGTGGAGCCGAACGCCCACGTCAGTCAGCCGGGAGCGACGACGCCAAGTTGCAGTCGCTCCTCGTTTCCTGCGACATACCCGCCAGCGCTTGGCAAGCGACGCGGCCATCTTGATGATGCCCACCAAGCGTCTCATCGGACGAGCAGACTCCACCGCGGGCTAAGAAAGACCAGGGATAGGATCTGAAGGAGCCGACGCCTCGCCTCGCTACCGGCCCCAGGCCGAAGCCCAATTGGATCATCACTTGCCTTCACAAGACAGGGCCATCCGCACCCGAGCCCAGCTCCTCCATGCCGCGGCAGCCGCGTTCGACGAGAACGGATTCCTCGGCACCAGACTGGTGGACGTTGTCGAGCGAGCCTCGCTCACACGGGGTTCGCTGTATTTCCATTTCGCATCAAAAGCCGACATCGCTGCTGCTCTCGCTGAACAGCAATACAAGCACTGGGCTGAATACGTCCCGCATCGCCGCGCAGAAGGATTCGAGGGCGTCAGGCTGCTAATGCTCTTCGCGCACGACCTCGCAACTGGGTTCCGGGACGATGTTGCAAGCCGGGCGGCCATGCGACTCATCAAAGAAGCGTCGCACATCGATGCGCCTCTGCCGACTCCGTTTCGAGGTTGGATTGACGAAGTTCGGAGCATTCTTGCTGAGGCACAAGGCGCCGGCGAAATCACCCAAGATTGCGCTGTTGACGAGGTCGCGTGGGTTGTCGTCGCGAGCGTCTTCGGAGTACAGGAGATCGGGGACCAACTGGAACAACGCCAGGGCATCTGCGAGCGGCTCGACTCGCTCTGGCTCTACTTGCTTCCTGGCATCGGTATCCGGGAGGCCGCTCAGTACGTCCAGGAGGTAGCGGACGCAGCATAGGGCCGAATCATCTGACCAGCGCAGCTCCCCTCGCGCTCGACACGAGGGCGGAGAGTAGCGCCCCGTTCGCGCTCACCGTCTCGAGGCCGAGTACAGCAGCGATGACCTTCTGAGCTGCGTAGCTGCGCATGCCGCTACCTGGAACTACGACGAGTTCCGACCCGCGAAGTCCGAGCGCCGAGATCTGCTCCAGGAGCCCCTGGCCGGTTATCGCATGTCTGGCGCCTGCGTCGAATAGCTCCGGACGGGCAATTCCCTCCCATTCGGGGCCAAGAACGTACCGATGAGTCCGCACCCGGATCGACGGGATCTCGACGTAGTCAATGAGCGCAGCAACTGTCTCATCCGAGAACCAGGGCGGAGCGACCAGAACGACATCTCGATGTCCCACTCGACGTCGGACCTCGTCGCGCAGTGCTCTCCCGCCAGTGATGACTGGTGTCCCTCCCGCCTCGTCCGTGGCCAGTTGCTCGAACTGATCGTCGAAGTCCCCGCCCCCGAAGACGCTGCTGCTGACAAAGCAGTACCCGATTGCATGCACTCCAAGGTCTGCCAATTGCCGGAGCCCCCGGGCGACTCCTGGTGAGAGCATCCGTTCGGCCGGACGACCAGTGAAGTGCTCACCCGACGCGCGCGGTGTGGGGAATCGGGCGGTGTGGATGCTGACGTCTGCGCTCCGCCCGAGCCACAACTCCTCCTCCGGGACCGGATCGTTGTGGATGACGAGCGCTCCGAGCCTTGTGGACGCTTCGATGATCACGACACCACACCGACGTTCGCCCTCGACGCTGCCCACGCAACACCGAGCCCGGCAACGGCGCATGCCGCGGTAACGAGGAACGCGACTGTGAAGGCCGCATCGCCTTCGACCACGGTGAGCACGATTGTCAGTACCGCCACGGTCACAGACGAGGAGAGGTACTGCGATGTTGTCAGCAGAGCGCCCGCTCCGCCTTCGAGCCCCGCCGGCACCTCTGCGGTCCCGAGCGCGAACATCGAGGTGTAGATGATTCCGTGACCAAAACCGCTGATGAGCAGCCCCGGTAGCACTCCGTAGGCGTAGTCGGCTCGCCCAGTGATCGCCAGCAGGAGCAACCCTCCCGCGCCGATGATGAATCCAACGAGTAGCACGCGCTCTACAGGGAGCCGAGAGATGAGTCGGCCGGCGACGATGTTGCCGATGGTGACCATCACTGCCAATGGCAGGAAGCCGAAGCCGGCCTGGAGTGGGTTGTACCCGTGCGCCTGCTGGAGGAGCAGGGTGACGAGGTAGAACTCCGAACCAACGGAAGCCATGTAGAGGGCGGTCGCCGCCGCGCCGAGCCTGATGCTGCGCACCTGACGCAGGGCCCGCTCGATGAGGGGCGTCGGACCCCTCTCGTGTCGGAGGAACAGCACGCCCGCGACGACGAATGCCACGAAAGCTGCACCCCCGAGAACCAGGTTGGGGGTCGGCTCAGCGACGATCGTCAACGCGAAGACTGCGGTGAGGAGCGAAGCGGTACCGAGGACCGCCCCAGTAACCGGGATCCGCTCCTGGCTCCTGTGCGCATCAACCGACCGGAAGGCCACGAGTGCCCCTGCGATCCCGGCGGCAACAAACGGCAGGTTGATGAGGAACGTCCAGCGCCAGTCCAGCGCGGTCAAGACACCGCCGAGGATGACACCAAGCGCGAGCCCGGATGCTCCGACCGCACCCCACACCGAGACGGCCCGCTTGCGGTTCTCGCCGTCGAAGGTCGCGCTCAGTAGTCCAAGGACGCTCGGTTGCAGGAGAGCTGCTGCTGCTCCCTGAGCAGCCCGCGCACCGAGGAGCACTTCGCCGTTCGGGGCGAAACCCCCGACGAGGCTCGCGAGGCCGAAGAGCAGGAACGATGCGACGAACACGTTCCGCGCCCCGAGGCGGTCCGTCAGGCGCCCTCCGACGAGCAGGAGGCCGGCGAAGAAGACCGCGTACGCGCTAACGACCCACTGTGCTGCGGCGTCCGAGAGGTTGAGGTCGCTGCCGATTGTGGGCAACGCGACGTACATCACCGAGAAGTCGAGCGCGACGAGGAACTGTGCGGCACAGAGTGTTGCGAGGGCGAGTCCGTGTGGCTTCTGTCGAGTCTCTGTGGTCGTCATGCCGCACCTCGCGTCGTGGATCGCCTGAGCACGCCGCTCAGCTCGTTTGGGTTCGTTACGGTGACCATGGCGCCCGCCTGTTCGAGGTCCCGACGCGCAGCCACGCCCCAGAGGACGCCGACGGTTGTCATACCGGCGTCTGCGCCCATGGCCATGTCATCCACGGAGTCTCCGATGACGACGCAGTGCTCTGGAAGTTCGCGGAGCTGTGCCGCAGCAATGAGTGCGAGCTCGGGTGACGGCTTCCCTCGTGAGGCTCGATCATGACCGATCACAGCATCGAACGACTGTCGGATACCGCCCGCCCTCAGGAGCTCTTCCGCGGATGCCGTGATCTTGCTGGTCACAATGGCAGTCCTCGACCCATTCGCTCGCACCTCAGCCACCGCTTCCATGACCTCGGCGATCACGAGTCGTTGCGCGTCGTGGCGGGTCGCTTCCGCGAAGTGCTGACGGAAACGTTGACGTGCTCGCTCGGCTCCTTCGTGGTCGACGTCTGGGAGCAGGGTCCCGACGATTGCGTCCAACGGCCGTCCGATCTGGCTCCGCAGCAGCGTTTCCGAGATGTCGTCTCGTCCTTCGAGCATCGACTTGAGACTTCCGACGATCACGGACGGGGTGTCCATAACCGTGCCGTCGAGGTCGAAGAGGAATGCTGTCATCGCGAGGACCAGCCCTGCCGGAGGTCTGTTGTGACCAAAGACGGCTCTGCTTGTCGGACGGCAGCTTCTTCGACAGCCAGGTTGGCAGCCAATGAGACGGTCGACAACAGCGCAGCGCGATTCGCGGTGCTTGAACGCCCGTTTGTGGCAGCCGCGACGGCGCGTTGCACGAACGGTGTCAGTGCAGCACCGCTGGCGCCTGAGGTCGCCGCCTCCGCGAGCGCGTCGTTGATGAGCTGGAGCAGCACGTCCGGGTCGACGCCATCTTCGGCTGGGAGCGGGGAGGTCACGAGCACTGCGGTTCGAGCTACGTCGGCCCAGTGGTGGTGAGCGATTCGCGCGATCTCCTGGAGGTCGTCGCTTCGGAGGGGGTTTCGCTCGCCGCTGGACACCGCGAGGTACCCGGGGAAGTCGTCGCTGGCGTACCCGATGACAGGCACACCAGCTGTCTCGAGGTACTCGAGGGTGAGTCTCGGATCGAGGAGTGACTTCGCTCCGGCGCAGACGACGAGGCTGGGAGACGTTTGAAATTGCGTCAGGTCCGTCGAGATATCGAACGACGTCTCGGCACCCCGATGGACTCCACCGATTCCTGCGACGGCGAACACTCGGATACCCGCAGCGACGGAAGCAATGAGACTCGCTGACACCGTGGTGCCGGCGGTCGCGTTCCGGGCCATGCCGACTGCGAGGTCGCGCGTGCTGACCTTCTCCTCGTCGTGCTCGGTGGCGATACGGATCAGCTCGTCCTCGGTGAGGCCGACGTGGAGGTTCCCATCGAGCATGGCGACACGAGCAGGGAGCGCTCCGTGTGCGGCGACTGCGGCGTCCATGTCGCGCGCGAGTTCGAGGTTCGCGGGGAGGACACCCGCCGTGATGTTGGACGATTCGAGGGCGACCACGGGGGCACCCTGGTCGAGCGCTTCCTGAACGGCTCTCTCGACGATGATCGTCATCGGGTCGTCTCCGCCTCGTCGAGGAGTGAGCCGGTGGTGGTGCGCTCCCCCGCTCCGACCAGCCTGGGGTGGTTCTTCGCGATTCCGTCCGTGACGGTCTGCCAGGGGAAGTCGTCGAACTCGCCGCGCCACTGCACGAACTCCATGTGTCGGCGGCCTGCGAGATCGTGCGGGTGGTAGTAGCTGTCGTTGTGACCGTCGAACTCAAGCGGCTGGATCCCGTAGAGCTTGCAGAGCAGCTTGTTGAAGACGGGCGTCGCACGAATCCACTGCCCGTCGAGTTGGACGGATACGAGTGCGTGGAAGGTGAACAAGTCGCCGCCCATGAGTTCGAGCAAGCGGTCCGATGCGAGGTGATTTCGGACATCGCCGTAGACGAGACGACTGGGGATGCCGACTGCGCGGAGCGCTGCGGCGTAGACGATGGACTTGTGCACGCAGAACCCCTGACCTCTGTCAAGGATCGCTGAGGCGCGCGTGCCGTCTCTGCTGAGGTCGGCGTCGTACACCTCGTAGCGGATTCGGTCCCGCACGGCGTCGTGGAGACGGACGGCGAGCTCCCGGTGGGGTGCATCCCGATTGGGCACGTGCTGGTCAACGAAGCGTTGCACGCGTTCGTGGTCAAAGTTCAAGTGGAACGTCGGAGCGATGGTCGCATCTGTCGTGGTGGGCATCGATTCCTTCTTTCGGTCGTCAGAGCCCGAGACTCTTGGCGATCTTCAGTCGTTGAATTGCGTTGGTACCGGAGTAGATCGGTCCACCCATCGCGTCGCGAAGACCGCGTTCGACGCCGGAGGCACTGAGGACGCCGGCTCCACCGTGCAGTTCGATTGCTTTCTGAGCGGTGGAGAGGTTCGCCTTACTGGTGAGGATCTTCGCGGCGGCGATACGCGCGGACGCACGTGCTCCGGTTGCGACTTCTGTAGCTGCTGCGGCGAGTGCCAGGCGAGCCGTGTCGATGTCCATGTGCATCTCGACGAGTGCGTCTTGCACGCCTTGGAACGAAGCGAGGGGTTGCCCGAACTGGTGGCGGCTGCGCACCCGCCGGATCGTGGCGTCCAGCCGACGCTGCATCTCCCCGATGTTCATGGTGAAGGAGACGAGGATTTCATGCGCCATGACGGCGTCGAGGACGAGGAACCCCGCACCGGTACCGCCTAGGATGTTCGCCCGTGGCACGCGGCAGTTCCGGAGCCGCAATGTGCCAATTGGTGACGTGCGGAGTGCTGACTTCTCGAGCGGAGCACCTCGCTCGAGTCCGGCGGTCTCGGCAGGCACGACGACGGCTGTGAGACCGAGCGGACCAGCGTTCGGGCGCGAGCGAACGTACACGACGGTGAGGTCTGCGACCGGACCGTTGGTGACGAAGGTCTTATCGCCGTTGAGGACGATGTGATCTCCATCGATGGAGCCCGTCGCACTCATCGAGAGCGCGTCGGAACCGACGTCCGCTTCGGTGATCGCGTGGCTGCCGATGCGGTCGCCGCTTGCAATCTCCGGCAGGTAGGCAGCCTTCGCAGCTGCGGTCCCGAACCGGGACAGCGCGAACGCTGTGCTTGCGAGGTGGGTTGCCGCGCTGAAGTTGAGGCCAGCGTCTTCACTCTCGACCCCGAGGAGCTCTGCGACCTGCAGCTGCTCGGTGAGCGGCAGGTCGGCACCGCCGAACTCCTTTTCGATGCCGATCCGGAAGAGTCCTGTGGAAGCCAGTGTGTGCCATGCGTCTGTTGGGAAGGTTGCCGACCGGTCGCGCTCGGCGACGCCCTCGTTGAGGGCGGGCTTCGCGGCACGGATCCTGTCGCTGACCGTTTGCACGATCGAGGTGGCGGGCCGTTCCAGTGTGTCGACGGCCATCAGTAGCTTGAGAATCCGTCTGCGGTCACCGTGTGGCGTTCGTTCCCGGTGAGCGGCGGGTTGAAGACACTGATGAGTTCGAGGTCCTCGTGGTCACTGGCGACGAGGAAGTGCGCGTCGTGCTGGTCGAGCGCGTAGAGAGTGCCTGCGACGACCTCGTGTCGGACGCCGTCCTCGGACTCGACCGCACCGCTACCGCCGATGCAGTAGCACGCCTCCAGGTGGTTGCGGTACTGCAGCGGGGACCGGGTTCCTGCCTTGACGACGGTGTGAGCGACGGTGAAGCCAAAAACGTCGTTCGCGGTCAAAAGGCGTTCACTGGTGCCGTTTCCCCAGTTGACGGATTCGACCTCGGCGCGGGTGCGAGTGAACAATCTGGTTTCCTTTCGTTGAGGGTGCTGCGTTAGTTCGCGACGACGGTCGCGCCGGCACTGAGGTTCTGAATGAACTGTTCGATGGCGTCGATGCTCTGGAAGTCGGCAGGGGTGAGTTCGACGTCGGCGACGTTGATGTCCCACTTCTCCTGCACCCATTCGACGAGTTCGAGCAGGGCGAGGCTGTCGATGACACCGTTCGCGAGGAGGTCGTAGTCGCCGGGAATTTCTTCGCCGGCGAGGTCGGGGGCGTGGTTGGTGATGATGTACTCGCGGATCTGTTCCTTGACGGTCATGCGTTTTGTTCCTCTCGGAGGGCGTGACGGTGCGTTGCGTTGCGGTCGACTTTCCCTGTTGAAGTCAGCGGGAAAGGGGCTCGCATGATCCACAGCCGTGCCGGTAGGGCGGCTCGTGGAAGTCGTTGTGCCATCCAGGTGCGGAGCGCCAGCTTGGAGAGGCTCGCCTCAGGGGCGAGTTGAACGACCACCTCGAGTCGTTTGCTCTCGGCGTGATGGAGGACTGCGATCGCGGAGGAGACGGCGGGGTGGGTTCGCGCGACAGCTTCGACGTCATCGAGGCTGACGCGGTTGCCGTTGATCTTGGCCACACGGTCTGATCGGCCGAGGAGGCGGAGTCCGCGGGGTGTTTCCTCGACGATGTCCCCGGTGTCGAACCACCGCTGCTCGGCGCTGGTCGTCCACGCTTCGTTCGACGCGTTGAGGTAGCCGATCGCTTGGAACGGTGACAGTACGTGGAGTGTCCCCGTCCCAGGTTCGCTGGCGGGTTCGACTCGCGCTCGTACGCCTGCGATGGTTTCGCCGATGAAGCCCTCTGCTGCTGAGCCGATGTCGTTGATGAACGTGTCGTTCGTTTCGGTGGACCCGTAGATGCTGACTAGTTCGGCGTTGGGGAACGTTTCTCGGAGCGCGTCGATCTTCTCGGTGGGGAAGAAGTCACCGGTGGAGACCACGGTCTCGACGGCGGGCAGAGTCAGCCCCGTTGCGACGAGCCGAGTGAGAACAGCAGGGACCGCCTGGATGAGCGTCACCTTCTGTTGCGACGCTTGCTTTACAAGAGCGGACGCGTTGGCAACGGTCTCGGCGTCCGCGAAGGCTGCTGTCCCGCCAGCGCGGAGGACGGCCCATACGTCAAACAGGGACACGTCGAAGTTCATCGGGCTGCAAACCAGCGAGATGGTCGATGCGTCGAGCTTGAACCGGTCGATGACCCATGCCGTGAACCGATCGATTCCCTGCGGGTCGTGGAGCACCAGCTTCGGAACACCTGTGGACCCGGACGTGGCGGTGATGATGCCCTCGTCGGCGGGAGCGATCGGGCCGCCCATGATCGCCGCTGTCACGAGCGAGTCTCGTATGGACTGCCGATACCCGGCTCCCGCTGCTTCCGGGATAAGGGCCGCGGGCCGACGGTTCCGTTGAGCGGCAAGTACCGCTGCCACGGCTGCACCTGCCCTATCCGCAAGCACAAGATCGACAGACCGGTCGACTGTTGGCGTGTCAAGCACGGAGTCTCGAAGACTTGCGTATGTCAGTGACCATGCCTCGCCGCGCAGAGCGGTGCTGTCGGGACGAGCAACGGCGTGCGCCGACACTACTTCCCAGATTCCCCTTGTCGCCATCGTTTCCCCTTCGACAGAACCAAACATACATGCATGTTTTCTTCTGTCTAGGGCTTGTTGCCTCCTGTTTCGGAGCTCGTCACCTAGTGCGGTGCCTAACTGTCGGCGACCTGAACTGGGCGGGTACTGTTGGCGCCTGGTGAACCTCTCGACGCAACGTGTCCGGACTCCGCAGGTGACCACCAGCACGCGCAGGGGCCACAGCGCCTGCCGCCGCAGAAGTAGCGAGCCCAACGGTGCGCGGCGGTTCAAGACACACTGGCGCCAGTCGCAGTAACAGCGAGGCGGTCAGTAATCACGTAGTGGTCGACGTCGACCGACGTGGGGCTTCGATTGACAGGGAACCGACACTCGGCGTATCGGGAGGATCAAGAATGCCGCACCGGCCTACGTCGCCGCCGTCGTCGTGCTGATACCCACCCTCGTCGGCGCCACGTCCGGAAGGTTGGCACTCGCCGGGGTGGGTCCCGATCAGGTTGAGGATGGCCTTGCTCGCTTCGGTGAACGTATCCACCGCTGAGACGTTGCGTGAGAATTACGGGGGCCTTTGCTGTTCTGAGTTCAGGTAGCCCTGCGCTCAGAGATCACCAGTTTTGAGGACCGCTGTCGCCAACGACGGGCGGAGTTTGGTTCCGCCGCACCACCACCGACCCGCCCGGGAGCGACGGGTCGCATGCGGCGATCACGGAAACGGACCGCGAGCTGCGGCGTGGCGCGAGCTGCGGCGTGGCGCGAGCTGCGGCGTGCCGCGAGCTGCGGCGTGCCGCGCTCCGCGTCCGCACGTCGTACCTGTAAACAGGTTCGGTGACTATTCCTCAGACCAAAACCGCGCGAGTGCCGTTCAGGCAAAAAATCAAGACGTGGAAAGCTGAACCCGTTCTCTCGACGACAGCGCCAAGCACCGCAGAGGACAAGGCTTCGGTGCTCAATGACACGCAGATCGGAGCGATTCCCGGCGTCGTCGGCATCTTTGCCGTGTTCATCGCGCTGGCCCTCCCGTTTCCCATCGCGATGCTGACTTCGGTGGGCTTCGTCGACGCGTGGCTCGCCGTGGCAGGTGTCGGAACAGCTGTGCTGGCCCTCGCAGGCGCTGCTCTGCGGTTGGTGGGAAGCGTGCACAAGGACCGTGGGTTCGACGAGTGGGGCAAGTGGCTCGGTTTCCTCAGCACCGTCACTGCGCTCGCTGCAGCGATCGCCGTCATTGGCAGCCTCAGCAGCTGGTAGCGCCAGCCCCACGGATGCCATCCGCGCCTTCGTCGCGGCGATGACGACCACCGAGCACACGGCCGTGTTCTACGCCGCTTCTGCGAACAATGATCGAGTCAGACGCAGCCGATGCATTCAGATCGTCTCGATAGCCCATCCGCTACCGGGACTGCCCGCAGGGTGAGGGCTGCGACGATGATCCGGTGATGGACCCCCTTGAACCCTCGCTCGTTCCAGAGCTACTCGTGGCCGACTTGGATCGGAGCGTCAAGTTCTGGTGCGACTTCTGCGGCTTCGACGTCGCCTACTCGCGCCCGGAGGAACGCTTCGCGTACATCACGCTCGGTTCCGCGCACCTGATGCTCGAACAAGCAGGTGTGGGTCGCAACTGGATCACGGGGCCTCTTGAGCGCCCGCTGGGCCGCGGGGTGATTTTCCAAATCACGGTGTTGGACTCTGAGGCGCTGGCGCAGGTGCTTGGACAGGCTGGCGTTGAGCTCTTCATGCGACCTGAGGCGAAGTGGTTGGCATCGGAGAGGAAGAGGTCGGGGTGCATCAATTCCTCGTCCAGGACCCTGACGGATACCTCGTGCGGTTCCAGTCGTCACTGGGGCGACGACCAACCGCCCGGTAGACGATTGGCTATTGAGACGCGTCGGCTGGGCCGGTGCGGTCGTCACATCAGCGTGTAGTGCATGCCCATGGCGCTACGGACTTCGTCGAGGGTAGTCTCAGCAATGGTGTTCGCGCGTTCGACCCCGGCTTGCAGCACGTCGATCACGGCCGATCTATCCCGTGCGAGTTCTGCTCGGCGTCGGCGATGCGCCGCGAAGTAGTCGTTGATGGTGTCGGTGGCCACTCGCTTCAGCTCTGCAGCGCCCTTTGACCCGATCTGCTCAGCGATCAGCTCGGGGGTTGTGCTGGCGCAGAGCGCTGCGGTCGTGAGGAGCGCTGCGATTCCGGGTCGTCCGACGGGGTCGAAGGTGATGTGTCGGTCACCGTCGGTTGGGGTTCGGCGGATGACGGCGGCGGTTTCATCGTTGGTCATGCTGAGTGCGATGGCGTTGCCGTAGCTCTTGGACATCTTCCGGCCGTCGACGCCGGGCACTTCGGGGGATGCGGTGACGAGCGGTTCCGGTTCTGGGAACACGTCGCCGTAGCGGTCGTTGAAGCGGCGCGCGATCGTCCTGGTCAGTTCGACGTGGGGGAGGTTGTCTTTCCCGACGGGGACGAGGTTGCCCTTGCAGAAGAGGATGTCGGCCGCTTGGTGGACCGGGTAGGTCAGCATCAGGCCGCTGAGGGCCCGTCCAGACGCCGCGAGTTCGGCTTTGACCGTCGGGTTCCGGTGGAGCTCTGCTTCGCTCACGAGGCTGAGGAACGGCAGGAGGAGTTGGTTCAGCGCTGGGACGGACGAGTGCGTGAAGATCGTCGTCGATGCCGGGGCTAATCCCGCGGCGAGGTAGTCCAACACCGCCTCGTGGACGTTGATGGCCACGTTGTCGGTGGTGTCGCGGTCGGTGATGACCTGGTAGTCGGCCAGCACGAGGAACGTCTCGACACCCCGAGCCTGCAGCGTGACGCGTTCAGCAACGGTGCCGAAGTAGTGACCGAGGTGCAGTCGTCCGGTTGGTCGTTCGCCGGTGAGGACGCGGAACCGATCAGGGTGGGCTGTGATGCGGGCGTCGAGTGCCCGCATGCGTTCTTGGGTTGCGGTGAAGGTGTTCACGTGTGTTGCCCTTTCGAGAGAGAGAAGGGCTGCACGGCGGTCTTGCGGTCTGCGAGCTGCCATGCAGCCCGCGACCATGCGTCATGAGGCTGCTACTGCAGCCACCACCACGAAGAACGAAGTGAACGCATGTTGAAAGGGTAGCGGGAGCGGCCTTGGTCCGGTCGCCGATCGGCTTCCGTGACGCGATCACGACACCGAGCTAAGCTGCTCCCGCTTCGCGGGCGCCGGATCCGGCGCCGATACGTGCGGTCGCCGATCGGCTATCGAGACGCCACCGCGGGTGAGCTTTTGCACTCTGGGAAGGTGGCAGCGTGCTTGGCCCGGGAACAATACCGAATTGGACGTCGACGAGATCGTGGCGGTCGTCAACTGCGCGTACTCCCCAGCTGGGGGCATCGACCTGGGCCGGTGAGCGTTCTTCTACGCCTGGCGACCGGACCGGCGTCGGGGGAAGTCCGGGCTCGACAAGCCGCCGGCTATTACGACCTGTCGCGATGGTGGGGCGTCGCCCGATTCGAGACTCGTAGCCGCAGACGCCGCGTCGGCGCTGTCTCGTAACCGACGAGCACGACGCAAGAGCTGCTGACCCACTGCGAGACATGGCTGCTAGACGGCTGACGCCGGGACTGCGGTGTGCGAGCGGGTCGCACTAGGAGATGCCCTGCATCCTCAAGGATGCGAGACGCGCGCGCGATCTCGGCTTATGCGGGAGTTGAGCACAAGATGGAGTTCATCGGGTCCGCTCGTTCACTTGAACTGAACGACGCGCGGGGCGGGACAGCGATGAGCTGTTCCGCCCCGCGCACGGAGGTAGAACTGCGGGACGGTGTGGTGCCGCCGCGCGGGGGGAATCTGAGACATCTACTCATGCTGCCAGGAGGCGTCGACAGCGCATGCGCTAGCAGATCGCCTATCGAGACGCCGCCAGCACGAAGGTGCGGGTCGAGCCGGGAAGCGTTCTCGCTACTCCCGATTCGATCCGCCGGGGGCAGAAGAGCACTGTCCCCGTCCGGGGGACCGTTCCAACCCGATCGGTCCGGCCCCTGCGGTCACAGCCCTCGCCCAACATGTGCCCGCCTGACGCCGGGGAGCCGGCTATCCAAGCGCCGTGGCTACGTGAACAGCTACAGGGGCGGCGGACTGGGCGAGCACCGCCCCCGCCCCATGACTCCGATCAGTCGGCGCCGGCAGCGCCCAGCGGGACGGCCGAACACCGTTCATCTACGGCACCGGGTTGCAACCAGCCATATCGTGGGGCCGTGACGGATCCGCGAATCAAGCCCGACGCTCGTAGTCGCATCCTCGACGCCGCGGCACGGCTCTTGCGCGAGCAGGGTTGGGATGCCGTGACGACGCGAGGAGTCGCAACTGCCGCGAAGCTTCAGCCACCTGCGATCTACCGTCTCTTCGGTGATAAGGACAGCCTCCTCGACGCCGTTGCCGAGCGTGAACTGTCGAGGTTTTTCGCAGCAAAGGTGGCTGCTGCCGACGTGGCCGGGTCCGGCGCGAGCGACCCGGTCGCAGATCTGCGTTCGGGTTGGGCTGCTCAGATCGAGTTCGGGTTGACGAACCCGCAGCTGTTTCAGCTTCTCAGTGATCCGACGCGGAGGCGCGGTGCATCGGCTCGTCGCGCCGGGCACGAGGCGCTCGAAGCACGCGTCCGCCGGGTCGCTTCGACCGGGCGTCTTCGAGTCCCGGAGCATCGGGCTGTCGGCCTCATTTTGACGGCGGGGACGGGCGTGGTTTCCACCCTGCTGGCGTCTCTGCCCGAGGAGCGAGATCCCGGGCTTGCCGACGCCGCTCTCGAAGGCTTGCTTTCCCAGATCCTGAGTGACGAGGAACCCACAGGGCTAGCAGGTGCGATGGCCACCGTCGTCGCCTTCCGTGCCACCGCTGAGAGCCTCATCGACCTGAGCGCCGCCGAACGCACCCTACTCAGCGAATGGCTCACCCGGGTGATCTCCCGCGGCGCGAGGACGTCCGAACGCCTCTAGCCCGAGCCCACAAGCACTCCCGCCACTCTTGTCATGACAAGGGTTTCACCGATACCATCAAGATGGTTCCGGCGATACTCCTTCGGTGGCGCCGCTGGAGGTTCGTCATGATCGTCGTAACTGGTGCGTCGGGGTCGCTCAACGGCGCCACCCTCGACCACTTACTCACTGCCCATCCCGCATCGGACCTCGTCGCCGTGGGGCGGGACACGGATAAATTGGCTCGGTTCGCACGTCGCGGGGTCGAGGTTCGCAGGGGTGACTACGCCGATCCGGCTTCGCTGATGAGCGCGTTCGCGGGAGCGGATCAGCTCTTGCTGGTCTCATCGAGCGACCCCGGCGCCAACGTGGTCGCCTTGCACGCGGACGCGATCGATGCTGCGGCTGAAGTCGGGGTGGGGCGTGTGCTCTACACGAGCCACCAGGGTGCGGCGCTGGACAACCCCTTCGCGCCGGCTCGGGAGCATGCGGCGACCGAGCAGCTGCTCGCCAGCTCGGGATTGGCATGGACGGCCCTTCGGAACGGCGCGTATGCGCACATGCGCAGCTACTTCCTCGGCAATTGGCGAGAGACGGGACTGGTCGAAGTGCCGGCGGACGGCCCGGTGTCGTGGACATCGCGAAGCGACTTGGCTGAAGCTGCTGCACGGATCTTGCTCTCCGAAGGCCAATACGACGGCCCGACAACGCTCACTGCACCGGAGACATGGTCCTTCGCCGAGATGGCGGAGCTTGCCAGCGTCACGTCCGGGCGCACCATCACCTTGCGCGTCATCGGCGAAGACGCCTGGATCCGCCGCCAGGTGGAGGCAGGGCAGCCGGAGTTCCTTGCGCGTTTCATGGTGGGCTTCTACCTCGGTGCCGAGGAAGGGTTCTACGCCGGCACCGGCCCACTCCTCGGCACGCTGCTGCAGCGAGCGCCGCACTCGATCCGCGACCTGTTCATCGCAGAACACTGAAGCGTTCCCGCGGGCTTCCCCGACCGAACAGACGAAACGAGCAGCATGTATCAATCTCCGCGCCACCCGGACCTGGTCCCAGTCCAGTGAACGATCATCTGGACGCAGCCGACAACGACGAGGTGCTTGCGACCGGTGCAGTGTCGAGGTCCCGTTCGTTGACAGGCCCCGCGCACGTCGAGGTCTTCTACAGCCAGGCGACCGGGGAACCGATCCAGGTGTGGTGCGACTGCGCCATCGGCAGACCGCACACTCATCAGCAATGGACCGAGCGTTTCCAATCACGACGGAAGCTGCCAGCAGCTCCAGGCGCGAGCTAGCAGACGGCAGCGTGGCTGCCGCGATCGGCGAGCCGTTCTTCCCTAGCGGTGACGAGGACAAACGGTCCGCGTACACGATCAGGGAAGAGCATCACCGTGCTGTTCGGGTGCGCGGTGATGCTGCTCCGTCGAGCGAACTCTAGGGAGATCGACGCGACGACGGACAAATCACAAGCGGCGGGGCCGGCACCGGGGTATCGCCGGTGGCGGCCCCCGCCGTGCCCGTCTGGATCAGATGTGGGTGCTGACGAATTGAACTGGGAACGGGGACGGATCACGTGCAAAACGTCAATGGATGCCTGCTTGTGTCAGGTGGGCTGCTCACGGTGACGGCGTTGGCCCTGATGGCGTTCACGGGATGGTTCGTGTTCGCGATGCTGTCGCTACTTGTCGGGGTGCCGGCGCTGGTCGGGGGAATCGTGCTGATCATCGAATCCAAGCGTCGGAAGCCCGACAGGGGCTGACTGCGCCTGCTGCGACCTCGCGAACGGCTGGTGCTCCGCTCCGGCCCCCGCGACATGAACCCGAGTCCATCGAGAGTCCCGTCGAAGTCCTTGGCATCGTCCTCACGATCAACGACGCGCATCCCCCTCCCGATGCGGCCCGCGCAGGCAACGGACGCACGCCCGTTGAGGTGCTGTTCGGCAGCGCACTCGGGGTCGTCAAACGGCGACGAATCCGCTGTCTCGGTAGGAATACCCGCCCGGTCCGGGTTCTTGCGTCGAATTCACCGCGTGGTCGAGGTGAATGGCCAGCAAGCTGAAGGCAGCCAGCTCCGGAAGGTCGTCTGTCGTGTTGGAGGTAAGGGCGACTGCCGCGCGCTGCAGATACGGCCACGCTGCTGCGAGTTCGGACTCGAGGACTTGTACTCGTACCAGCTTCTGCCACGGAGAGCCGTCGGCCTTCGTTCTCGGTGTGGGCGTCAGAACGATCGTGCTCTCCTGGTAGTGCACCTCGATGGCGTCCGGACGGGCGGCGAGCCAGACGAACAGTTCGCGATGGAT
>Ga0308160_10001774_pt1 | contig 28538 bp, 5 predicted proteins | sample PhyFR1_FD_201036 | JGI IMG/M metagenome (GOLD analysis project Ga0308160, IMG submission 201036) | Phyllosphere microbial communities from UC Gill Tract Community Farm, Albany, California, United States - DLSLF.R1 | ecosystem: Host-associated > Plants > Phyllosphere > Unclassified | place: USA... | reverse complement strand
CGACCCTCGGCCAGGACGGCGCCGACTACCTCGAGCGCCTGCGCAACTTCGGCATCAAGACGCGCGCCATCAAGACCATCGGCGACGCCTACACCGCGCAGTGCTTCGTCACGGCCGACCAGGACAACAACCAGATCAACGCCTTCCACCCGGGCGCGATGCAGTTCTCGCACGAGAACAAGGTCGCCGACCAGGGTCCGCTGCGGGTGGCGATCATCGCCCCGGACGGCCGCGACGGCATGCTCCAGCACGCGCGCGACTGCGCCGCGCAAGGCGTGCCCTTCATGTTCGACCCGGGCCAGCAGCTGCCGATGTTCAGCGGCGAAGAACTGCTGAACTTCATCGAAGAAGCCACCTACCTGGCCGCGAACGACTACGAATTCGAAATGGTCATGGACCGCACCGGCCTCTCGCTGGAACAGATCGCGGCGCGCCTGGACGCCCTGATCGTCACGCGCGGCGAAAAGGGTTCCGAGATCTACGCCGGCGGCGAACGCTTCGACATACCGCCGGTCCCGGCCGCCGCGGTCGTCGACCCCACCGGCTGCGGCGACGCCTACCGCGCCGGCCTCCTGTACGGCATCGCCCAGGGCTATGACTGGCCGACCACCGGCCGCCTCGCCAGCCTGCTCGGCTCGATCAAGATCGCCCACCAGGGCGGCCAGAACCACAGCTTCACGCCACAGGAAATCGCCGCCAGGTTCGAATCCGCCTTCGGCTACCGTTTTAACTAGAACCAGCGGCGGTCGCGCACCGTAGGGTGGGCGCTCCGAGCCCACGCGTTATGCACGTTGATCCTGGCCGGCGGCGCAAAAACGTCGCTCGCACCCTCACCGTGCGCCATAAAACAAAATGGGCAGCCCTTGGCTGCCCATTTTCACATCCTTCCGATTCCTAGATCGGCACCACCATCCGCAACAAATACAGCGCAATCTGCAGCAGCACTACCGCCACCAGCACCGACAGATCCAGCCCGCCGATCGGCGGCACCACCTTGCGGATCGGCCGCAGCAGCGGATCATTCAGCGCATGCACGAACGGCGCCAGCGGCGCATGCGGATTGACCCAGCTGAAGATCGCCTCGATGATCAGCAGCGCGATAAAACCGTAGATGATCCACTTCAGGAAGCGCCCCAGCGCCAGCAGGAACACCTGCTCCGCGCTCGCCCCGACGATGAACAGGATCGAGGTCGCCAGCAGCACCACCAGGAAGGCGCCGATCAGGCTCGCCCAGTCGTAGCCGCCTGCGCCCGGCACCAGGCGGCGCAGCGGCTTCACCAGCCAGTCGCTCATCGTGAAGGTGAACTGCGCCACCGAAGCGGGAGGACGCACGCGGATGGCCTGCATCCAGAAACGCAGCAGGAGCGCGGCCCCCAGCAAAGTGGCGATGGTATCGACGATCAACTGAAGAATGGGCACGACAACTCCTTGAGATAAAAAAAACCGCTGTGTGACAGCTTCACACAGCGGTATTTTGCCCTAAGCGGGCCTGGCCTGGCGTTATGGACGGCTGCTGGTCGGGAACGGCCATGCGGCCGCCGGTGCCAGCACGGTCTTGGCGGCCGGTGCGGGTGCTGCCGCCTTGGCTTCCGCCTTGGCGTCTGCTGCCTGGGCTTCGCCCTTGGCTTCCGTCTTGGCGGCCGGCTTTTTCGCTGCAGCCTTCTTCGCTGCAGGCTTGGCCGACTTGGCTTGCGCCTCCGGTTGAGCTTCCGCCTTCGCCGCCGCGGCTTCCGGCTGCGCTTCAGGCTGGGCTTCGGCCTTTGCTTCCGGCTGGGCTTCGGCCTTGGCGGCTTCCGGCTGCGCTTCCGGCTTGGCGTCGGCTTTCATGGCCTCTGGCTGGGCTTCGACCTTGGCGGCAGGCTTGGCGGACGCCTTCGCGGACGTCCCCTTGGTAGCGGGCGTCTTTGCAGCCGTACCCTTGGCTGCGGCAGGTGCCGCGGACTTGGCGGCGGTGCTCTTGGTCGCTGCCGGCTTGGCACTTGGCTTGGCAGCGGTCTTGGTAGCAGCAGCCTTGGCTGGGGCTGGAGCTGGGGTGGCAGTCTTGGCGGCTGACTTGGCCGGCGCCTGGGTGGCACTCTTGGCAGCGGCTTTGGCCGGCGCCTTGGCGCCGCTCTTGGCAGCGGACTTGGCCGGTGCTTTGGCTGCAGTCTTGGCGGGCGTCTTTGCAGACGCCCCCTTGGCTGCAGTCTTGGCCGGTGCTTTGGCTGCGGTCTTTGCCGGCGTCTGTGCCGCGCCCTTCGATGCCGACTTGGCAGGCGTCTTGGTTGCGGTTTTCGCTGCCGACTTGGCCGGCGACTTGGTTGCAGTTTTCGCTGCCGACTTGGCCGACGACTTGGTTGCAGTTTTCGCTGCCGACTTGGCCGACGACTTGGTTGCCGCAGCTTTTGCTACCGGCTTGGCGGCCGACTTGGCTGCATTCTTGGCGGCTGGCTTCGCTGCTGCTTTAGCAGTCGATTTAGCGGCCGGCTTGGCGGCTACCGTCTTCTTGGCCGTTGGCTTGGCGGCCGGTTTAGCGGCTGCGGTTTTCCGTGCCGCTGGCTTGGCTGCCGATTTGGTGGCTGCCGATTTGGAGGCGGCCGCTTTCGCTACCGGCTTGGCTGCAGCTTTCGTAGCAGCCTGCTTGGCGGCTGGCTTGGCAGCGGCTTTGGCTGCGCTCTTTGCAGGCGCCTTCGCTGCGGCTTTTTTGGCCGCTGGCTTGGCTGCCGGCTTGATTGCGGTGGCTTTCGCTGCTGGCTTGGCGGCTGGTTTGGCAGCAGCCTTCTTTGCAGCTGGTTTTGCAGCGGCTTTGGCAGCCGGCTTCGCCGCCGGTTTAGCAGCAGCTTTGGCCGCTGGCTTGGCCGCAGCTTTGGCAGCCGGTTTCGCAGCAGCCTTTGCCGGCGACTTCGCTACAGCCTTGGCAGCCGGTTTTGCAGCTGGCTTCGCTGCCGGTTTTGCAGAGGTCTTGGCTGCAGGTTTCGCGGCCGGCTTGGCGGCGGCCTTGGTGGACGTCTTTGCAGGCGTCGCCTTGGCCGCCGTCTTCGTGGCCGACTTGGCGACTGGTTTCTCTGCTGCGCCAGCCTTGGTTGCCGGTTTGGTGGCAGCCTTGGCTGCCGGTTTGACTGCTGATTTCTTAGCGGCTGTTGCCATTTCGTTCTCCTAATCTGCGATGAGAAAATACGCTACAAGGTTGAAACCCGTCCGTCCGGATCGACAGGCGGGTTATTCATCGGCATAAACCGTTTGGTTACTGCCAATGAATCCGGCACCAGCTGAACTGCTGCAACTCCTCACGATTGCAGCGCTTCAGCCAACGACGTCGGGCACGCCGCTTACTGCTTCAGTTGCGCTTCCACATCGCTACCCTCACGGGCACGAAAAGAAAAAGCCGCCTTGCCTGAAAAAGATCAGGCAGTGCGGCTTGTTCTTTTCATTACGCTTTATGTGCATACTGATTAAGTCGGCGTCCCATTAATTCGATCGGTTTTGTTTGCCCCAAACATGCAAACTTCAGTGTTCATGTTTTGACAAATTCAATCACGTAAAGTACACGAAAACCTTGTCAGTCCGCAACCCGCACACATTAAATTCATAGTGTGCGGCGCCTGCGTGAACGCATAACGCTGCTCTCTCCTGCTTTGATCACCAAATTGCGCAAAAAATCGGGCTCCTTACGCAGAGTGGACGAGGTCCATTTTGCACAGCCATGCGAGACCGCGCAATACCGTCAGGTGCCGTTGCAGGTCGAAGCGCGCGAGCACCCCGCCGGCACTTTGCGCGTTCTCGCCCATGGTTCGCCGCAAGGCGATCGCGGACCACGCGTTCGTATGCCCGGGCCTGCCCCGGCATGAAGGCGATGCGCCTGGCAAAACGACAGCGGGCACGCGGCAACTTCCGTCGCCGCATGCCCGCGTGGCCGATTTAATCCATCATTTATTTGTTGCCGGTCTCCTGTTCCGAAATGACGACCACGACCCGTTTGCCTGCAGTGTTCACGACAACCCGCAGCGGCAATCCATTGGCAGGAACGCTCGTCGCGGTGAAGCTCAAGTCATTGACGTTGAACTGCAGCCAGGACGGCAACGATGCGCCGTTTTCCAACGCTACGCTGCTGACCACGATGCCGCCCTGCGCCTGGTCCGCGAAGGCTTCCGCCGGCACGTTGAAGGCAAAGGTGCCGACAGCCTTGGGCACGCCTACGGAGATCAGGCCGTTCTGCGAGGCGCTGGCTGTCTGCACCGTCTGCACCGTGATGCCCGACGCAAGCGGTCCGGAAGCCGGTGCAACCGTGCCGCCCGCGGCGTTCGACGCGCTCGCGCCGCTTGCGCTCTTCACATCGCCGGCCGCGGTGACTATGCCGGTCGCGTTGACCGAGCTGACCGGGTTGACGATGCCGCCCGTGCCGGCTGCACCGACCGGGTTGACCGTCTGCACCTGCGGGCCGGTGCCGAGCGCCGGCACCGTGGCCACCTGCACGATCGGGGTCAGGACCGTCACGGCATCCGATTTCGGATTGCCGCGCAGGTTGTTGCCGGTCGGGGCAAGCTTGACCTCCTTCGTTGCGGAAGTGAAGGTCGCCAGGCCCGCAACGTCGAGGTACTGCCCCGGCGCTTGCGTGATGGCGCCGCTTGCCTTGACCGACAAGGTGCCTGCTGCATCGACCTTGCCCAGCGTCAGACCGCCCGCAGCGTCGGCCAGGGCCACGTTGCGGCCGTTCGCCGACACCGCACCGCCGAAGTCGTTGCCTGCGTTGGCCAAGGTCACGTCGCCATCGGACTTCAGCGTGGTGGTGCCGCCAACCGTCAGCGTCGCGCCGCCGGTCTGGCTGACCGGACCCTTGCCGGTCACGTCGAGCTTGCCGCCCACCGTGGTGTCGCCGAGCGTGGTGGTGCCGCCCGCTTGCGTGGTCAGCCCGCCGCTGGTCTTGCCGCCGACGGTCAGGTCGTTCTTGTCGCCCAGGCGCACGTCCTTGCCGCTGACCGTCACCGGACCGCCGAAGTCGTTGCCGCCGTTACCGAGGTTGATGTCGCCATCGGACTTCAGCGTGGTGGTGCCGGCGACGGTCACGGTGCCGCCATCGGCCTGCTTGACCGGACCCTTGCCGGTCACGTCGAGCTTGCCGCCCACCGTGGTGTCGCCGAGGGTGGTGCCGCCGCCCGTTTGCGTCGTCAAGCCGCCACTGGTCTTGCCGCCCACGGTCAGGTCGTCCTTGTCGCTCAGGTGAACGTCCTTGCCGTTGACCGTCACCGGACCGCCGAAGCCGTTGCCCTTGCCGTTCAGAACGATGTCCGCCGGCTTGCCGTTCGCGCCGGCGGTCAGCGTGGTGTCGCCTTCGATGACGATCGTCGTGCCCTCGGACTGCGTGATCGGGCCGCCCGTGCTGGTCACGTCCAGGTCGCCTTCCGACGTCAGGTTGCCGATCAGCACGTCGCCGTCAGAGGCGATGGTGGTCGTGCCGCCGACGCTCAGGGTACCGCTGCCGCCCTGGTTGAAGCCGCCGTGCGCCGTGAAATCGCCCTCGACGATGGTGGTGCCGCCGGTCTGGACGAAGACGTTGACCGACACGTCGCCGCCGCTGGTCAGCGTGCCGCCGGACTGCGTGAAGCCGCCCAGCTTGACGCCGCCGTTGCCGGTGTTCAGGGTGCCGCCGCTGATGTTCAGCGTGCCGCCGTTGCCGCCGTTGCCGCCTTTGCCGACGATGCTGTCGACGTACACCGGCGCGCCGTTCGGCGCCGGGTCGAAGTCGATGATCACGCCGCCCGGAATCAGGACGTCCTTGACGTTGGCAAAGTCCGGCACCGCGCCGCCTTCCCAGTTATTCGGGTCGAACCAGTTGCCATGCGCATCGCCGGTCCAGGTAACCGAAGCCAGGCGGGTGATGTCTGCCGCGGTGGTCTGGCCGGCCACCAGCACGTAGTTGCTGGCCAGGCCGCCGCTGGCCGCATCGCCTTGCAGGGCGACGCTTTCGAGCGTGACCACGCGGGTGCCCACGTTCTTCGAATCGAAGCTCGCGGTGCCGCTCGCGCCCAGCCGCTCGTTGCCTACCAGGCCGCCGGTGATCGTCACCGTCGGCGCCGCCGTCGTATTGCCGTCATAGACCTTGCCCGGCGCCGTGATGGCGGCCGTCAGCGCCTTCGGCGTGATGCTGGCCGTCAGGCTGGTCGGCAGGTCGATCAGGTAGCCGTCGGCATCCTTGCCGGTGAGCCCGATGCCGTTGCCCGTCACGCTGACTGCGATCGGGCTGGCGCTGGCATTCTTGCTGGCGAACACGCCGCTGCCCAGCGCGCCGAGGAAGGACACGCTGTCCCCGGCCACCACGCCGTTCAGCGAAGCCTTGCTCAGGTCCAGGACGGCGCCGATGGTGCCGTCGTAGACCTTGTCGAGCGCCTGCACGCCGCTCAGCGTCAGGTGGATGCCGCTGATGTCCGCGCTCGCGCTGCGTGCCGGGGCCACGTCGACGTTGTAGTTGCCGGCGTCGGCACCGCCGACGCTGACACCGTAGACCTTGATCGTCTTGTCCTGCCCTGCGCCCTTGGACGCGAACATCGCCGCCTCGTAGGACAGGGTCAGCTGGTCGCCCTGCAGCGCGGCCGCACGGTCGTCGGACAGGATCACGGTGGCGTTGGTGCTGCCGTCGTAGACCCGGTTCACGCCGCTGGCATGGACCGTCAGGTCGGCTTTGGCGATGTCGCCGAACGACGCCGTCGTCGTGTTCACCGTGTAGTTCAGCGCATCCTGGCCCGAGATGGCGATGTCGGACACCTTGATGTACTTGCCGGTGCCGGCGTTCTTGTCCAGGTAGTTGGCCTGGTAACCGATGTCCAGCACGTCGCCTGCCACGCGGTTGTCGGCCAGCACCACCGTCGTGCCCGTGGTCACGTCGTAGGTCTTGCTGCCGCCGCTGGCGCTGACGGCCAGCGCGCGCGCCGTGACGTCGGACGCCAGGCCGGTGCTCGGCACCATCTGGTAGTTGTCCTTGTCGGCGCCCGCCAGCTGGATGTTGTCGGCAACGATCGCCTTGCCTGCGCCGACATTCTTGCCGTCGACGTAGTAGCCGGTGGCGCTGACCAGGCTGATCTGGTCGCCCGCCATCACGCCGGTGGCTTGCGCCGCCTTGGTGTTCAGGTAAGCCATGTCGGTACCGTCGTACACCTTGTCCAGCGCGACCAGGCCGGCCACCTGGATCATGGCCTTGTCGACCACGCCCACCGCGCCGCTCAGCGTGCTGCCGGCGAGCTGGTAGCCATACACCGCGACATTGCCGTCCATCGCGTTCAGGATCTGCACGCCGTTCACGGTCACCGTCTTGCCGCCGCCCGCGGTCTTGCTGCCGTAGCTGCCGAAGACCGGGTTATTGAGGGTCACGACGTCGCCGTCGATCGCCCCCGTGGTGGCGTCGTAGTTGCCTGCCGCCAGGACTGCGGTCGTGCCGCCGTCATAGACCTTGCGCACTTCGCCGGCCAGCTGGCCGGTGATCACCGGTGCGATGCTGTAGACGAAGCCGTTGCCGCCGGACGCCAGCAGGTCGCCGAAGCGGGCGTTGTACTGCTTGAAGTCCGGGGTCAGGCCGCCACGCTCGTCCTTGGACGGATCGGTGGAATAGACCTGCCAGTGGCCGCCGGTGGCCAGCGCCGCCGTGCCCGCGTGGTTGACGAAGTTGCCGCCCGCCGCGTCGAGCACGATGGTGCCGTTGCCCGACACGCTGATGCCGTGCTCGAGCGTCACGTCGCCGCTGTGCGCATGGATGGTGACCGCGCCGCCGCTGGAGATGCCCTTGGTGCCGACGCCGACCGTGATACCGGTCGTGTTGTCGAGCGACAGGCCACCATGGCCCAGGTTGCCGGCGATGGCGCCAATCGCGTTGCCGCCGTTGTCCAGCGTCGCACCGGACGCCGCTGCGATGTCGAGCGAGGCGAGCGTCACCGGACCGGTGAAGGTCGCGCTGCCCGTGCCGGCATCGACGGTCACGTTGCGGCCCTGGCCATCAGGCCGGCCCAGCGCGGCGCCGAATGCGACGTTGCCGCCGCCGGACTTGAAGGTGAGGTCGGACTGCACCTGCACCGCATCGCCGTAACGCTGGCCGCCGGTCGTGGTCACATTGCCGTTCAGGCTGGTCGTGCCGCCGGCGTCGGTGGTCACGCTGGCCGCATTGATGCTGCCGCCGAACGCGGAGGCAGCGCTGCTGTTGACGACCAGATCGCCCAGCGCGCCGTTCGCCGCGGCGCCGACGGCGCCGTTGAAGCTGACCGCGCCGCTGCCGGCAGCGACGGTCAGGTCCTTGTCGGCGCCGGCCGCGTCGACCGTGCCGTCGAAGGTCACCGCGCCGTTGCCGCTACCGATGGTGGTATCCGCACCCAGGACCACGTTGCCGTGGTAGGACTGGGTGCCGGTGGTGATCACGCTGCCGCCGTCGATCTCGATGGTGCCGGTGCCGGTGCTCAGGCTGTCCAGCGCCGTGGCAGCGCCAACCGCGCCGCCGAAGCGGGTGGTGCCGGTGGTGTCGATGTCCAGGGCATGCGCGCCGTCCAGCGCGCCGCCGAAGCCGATGCCGCCGCCGCCCGTACTGGACAGCGTCGCATCCGCCGCCAGGGTGGCCGCGCCGGTGTAGGTCTGGTCGCCCGAGGTCGTCACGTCGCCGCCGATGGTGGTGCTGCCGGTGATGCTCAGGTCGGCCACGCCGCCGACGTCGCCGCCGCTGACGGCATTGCCGACGATGGCCAGGTCATGGCCAGCGCCGTCGACGTCGCCACCCAGGGTGACGGTCGAACCGGTGAGCGTGGTGTGCGCGCCCAACGCCACGTCGTTGCCGTAGGTCTGGGTGCCGCTGGTGGTGACGCCGCCACCGTCGATTGCGGTGGCGCTGCTGCCGCTGGTCGTGATGCTGGCCAGGGCGGTGGTGCCGCCCACGGCGCCGCCGAAGGTGGTGGTGCCGTCGGTAGCGACCGTCAGCGCATGCGCGCCGTCCAGCGTGCCGCCGAAGCCGATGTCGCCGCCGCCGGTGCTGGACAGCGTCGCATCCGCCGCCAGGGTGGCCGCGCCGGTGTAGGTCTGGCTGCCGCTGGTGGTGACATTGCCGCCAATGCTGGACGTACCGGTCACGCTCAGGTCGGCCACGTTGGTGACGTCGCCGCCGGTGACGGCATTGCCGACGATGGCCAGGTCATGGCCGTTGCCGCCGACGTCGCCGTTCAGCGACACGCTCGAACCGGTGAACGTGGTGTCCGCGCCCAGCGCTACGTCGTTGCCGTAGGTCTGGGTGCCGGTGGTGGTGACGCCGCCGCCGTCGATTGCGGTGGTGCCGCTGCCGCCGGTCATGATGCTGGCCAGGGCGTCCGTGCCGCCCACGGCGCCGCCGAAGGTGGTGCTGCCGTCGGTAGCGACCGTCAGCGCATGGGCGCCGTCCAGCGTGCCGCCGAAGCCGATGGCACCGCCGTTCGTGCTGGACAGGACCGCGTCCGCCGTCAGGGTCGCCGCGCCGGTGTAGGTTTGGCTGCCGCCCGTGGCGATGTCGCCGTTGATGGCGGCGCTGCCGCTCACGGCCAGGTCGGCCACGTTGGCGATCGTACCGCCGCTGACGAGGTTGCCGTCCACGGTCAGGTCGTGCGACTGGCCGCCGACATTGCCGTTCAGGGTCACGGTCGTGCCCTTGAACGTGGTGTCCGCGCCCAGCGTCACGCTGCCGCCGTAGGTCTGCGCGCCGCTGGTGGTCACGGCGCCGCCGTCGATCACGGTGGCGCCGCCATCCGTGCTCAGGCTCGACAGCGCGGTGTGTGCACCGACCGCGGCGCCGAAGCGTACCGTGCCCTGGCTGTTGACGGCCAGGTCGGCCGCGCCATCCACGGCGGCGTCGAAGTCCAGGCTGCCGGACAGGCTGGTCACGCCGACGTTACCGGCGCCCAGGCTGACCGCACCCGAGATCGTGTTGTCGCCGGCGAGGTTCACCAGTGCGCCGCCGCCATTCACGCCGGTGCCCTGCAGGGTCAGCGCGTTGGCGATGTCGAGGCCGCCGTTGGCGCCGTCCAGCACCAGCGCGCCGCCCGCCGCCACCGTCACGCCGCCGCTGGCGGCGCCGAGTGCCTGGCTGTGGGCCACGCTCAGCGCCGCGCCGTTGCCGACCTGCGTGCCGCCGGTGTAGGTATTGGCATGCGCCAGCGTCAGGGAACCGCCGCCGATCACCAGGGAACCGCCATTGCCGGAGATGGCGCCGCCGATCGTGCCTTGCGCATTGTTCAAGGTGAGCGTCTGCCCGTGCAGGTTGATGTCGCCCGAACCGTTCACGCTGGCCGTGGTCGCGCCCTGCGTGCCGGCCAGGTCGAGCAGGCCGCTGTTGCGCACCGCCGAGGTGGCGCCGAGCGCATCCTGGTCCATCACCGCGAGTGTCGCGCCGGCGCCGATGGTCGTGGCGCCGGTATGGGTGTTGGCAGCGTTCAGGCTGAGCGTGCCCGCGCCGATCGTGGCCAGGCCGCCGTTGCCGGCCAGGCTGCCGTCCACGGCGCTGGCCGCCGCGGCATCGACAGTGACGGTCTTGCCGCTGGCAATGGTGACGTCGCCCGCGATCTCGACGTCCGCGCCCGAGCGCAGGGTCGTGTCGTTCAGCATGGCCACCTGGGCGCCGTCGGTGCCGACGGTGATGGTGCCGGTGCCGGCATCGCCGAAGGTGACGCCGGCGAAGCCGCCGCCGATGCGGCCCAGGTCGGCCGCGCCGATGATCAGCGACGCATTGCCGCCGGCGCGGGCGATGTCGATCGCACGGCCGCCCGTCAGGGTCGTGACCAGCAGCTCGCCGCTGCCGCGCACGTCGCCGCCCAGCGCGATGCCGTCGGTACGGATGGCCAGGTCGTGGCTGCCCGCGTCGATGGTCGAGCCGGTCGAGAACGCGGTCGCCGTGAAGGTGGCGTCCGCGCCCAGGGTCAGCGCGCCGGTATAGGTCTGGGTGCCGCCCGTGGCGATGTCGCCGTTGATGCCTGCGGTGCCGGTCACGGCCAGGTCGGCCACGTTGGCGATCGCGCCGCCGGTGACGAAATCGCTGTCCACGGTCAGGTCGTGCGATTGGCCGTCGACGTCGCCGTCCAGGTTCACGGCGCCGCCCGACAGGGTGGTGTCTGCGCCCAGCAGGACGGCGTCGCCATAGACCTGGCTGCCGCTGGTGTTCACTGCGCCACCGTCGATGTGGGTACTCCCGCCGGCGTCGGTGCCGAGGCTGGCCAGGGCGATGTTGCCGCCCACGGCGCCGCCGAAGGCGGTGACGCCGCTGGTGTGCACCGTCAGCGCATGCGCACCGTCCAGCGTGCCGGCGAAGCCGATGCCCCCGCCGTTCGTGCTGGACAGGACTGCATCCGCCGCCAGCGTCGCCGCGCCGGTGTAGGCCTGGCTGCCGCTGGTGGCGATGCCGCCGCCGATGGCAACGGTGCCGCTCACGGCCAGGTCGGCCACGTTGGCGATGGCGGCGCCGATAACGGCATTGCCCTGCACGCTCAGGTCGTGCGACTGGCCGTCGACCCCGCCGTTCAGAGCTACGGTGGCGCCCGCCAGCGTGGTACCCGCGCCCAGCGTCACGGCGTCGCCATAGGTCTGGGTGCCGGTGGTGCTCACCGTGCCGCCGTTGATCCGGGTGCTGCCGCCGGCGTCGGTGACGACGCTGGCCAGGGCCGTGTTGCCGCCTACCGCACCGCCGAAGGTGGTGGCGCCGCTGGTGTTCACCGCCAACGCATGCGCACCGTCCAGGGTGCCGGCGAAGCCGATGTCGCCGCCCGTGCTGGACAGGGTGACATCCGCCGCCAGCGTGGCCGCGCCGGTGTAGGCCTGCTTGCCGCTGGTGGCGACGTCGCCGCCAATGGCGACGGTGCCGCTTACGGCCAGGTCGGCCACGTTGGCGATCGTACCGCCCATGACGGCATTGCCGGCCACGTTCAGATCATGCGACTGGCCGTCGACGGCGCCGCCCAGGGTCACGGTGGACGCCGTCAGGACGCTGTCCGCGCCCAGCAGAACGTCGCCGCCGTAGGTCTGGCTGCCGGAGCTGGCGACCGCGCCGCCGAGCGTCGCCGCGCCGCCCACCTGCACGCTGCCCAGGATGCCCCGGGCCTGCTGGCCCGCGGCCGCGCCGAACACGGCATTGCCGGTCACGGCCAGGCTGCTGGCCGCGTCGATCGCGCTGTCGAGCGTGCCGGCGAAGTGCACGTTGCCGTCGACCGTGGTGTCGGTCGCCAGGCGGGTGGCGCCATCGACCGTCAGGGTGTCGCCGGCGCCGGTGCCGATGCTGCCCGACAGGGCGATATCGTCGGCCTGGAGCGTGACGTCGCCCGCATTGAAGTCGACGTTGGCGGCTGCCAGGCTGCCGCCGCCGCTGACGGTGAACGTGGTCGAACCGGCGTGGATGTTGGCCAGGTCGCCCATGCCGAGCGCCAGGTCGCCGCTGTTGCCGGCGCCGCCCAGGACCATGTGCTGGCCATTGGCGCTGGCGCCGATGGTGGTGGCCGCGCTGCCGCTGTCGATCGCCGCGACGATGTCCAGGTCGACCGCGGACGCCAGGGTGAACGCGTGGTTGTTGGTACGGATGCCGTCGACCGCTGCGCCGCCGCTGAACGGCGTCGCACTGGCCACCCGCACGCTGGTGTTACCCGGCGTGAAGGTGCCTGCGACGTTCAATGCCAGCGCGCCGTTCACGTCGGCCGCCACCTGGTCGATCAGGTTGGCCTGGTCGAAGGTCACGGTGCCGCCGCCGCCCGGGGTGCTGCGAATCACCAGACTGGACACGTTGAGCTGGGTGCCGCCGGCCTGGCTTGCGCCCTGGCCGAGGTCGAGCAACAGCTGGCTGCCGAGCACGTTACCCAGGCTCAGGTCGGTGCTGTCGGCGATCTGGATGCCCATGCCGCGCGCCGATGCCGACACGGTGCCGCCGAACACGTTGGTGCTGTCGGACAGTTTGACTTGACCGGCCCCGGTCACGAGCGAAGCGCTGTTGGCGCTGCTCTGCTGCGCCGTGAAGCTCACGTCGTTGCCGATATTGAGCGCGCCGGCGGCGACGATACCGGTCGCGTTGGCGATGCCGGTGTCCTGGTAGCCGCCATAGGTCGTGATCTTCAGCGCGCCGCCAATGCGGTTGGCACCGGTCAGCGACACCGCGTCGGTGTTATTGACCGCCACGATGGTCTTGCCGCCCGCATCGCTGACGATGCTGAGCGGCGCCGTGACCTGGGACAGGTCGACGTTGACCGTATGGCTGACGCTGCTCGCATCGATGTACGAGGCCGACAGCATGTTGCCGTTCTGGCTCAGGGTGATCACGCCGTTCAGGCGGATCTGGTTCGGATCCGACGCCGACGCGGCGCCGCCCTGGAAGAAATTGTCGCTCGACGTACCTTCGATCAGCGCGCCATGCGGCGTGTTGAAGTTGCCGCCCACGCGCAGGTAGGCGTCGGTCTGGTTGGGCGCCGTGCCGTTGGCATTGGCCTTCTGGGTGACCGGACCGGCGCTGTCGAGGGTGAAGTCGTTGCCGATCAGCGTGTTGTCGAGCACCGTGCCGGCGGCGTTGGTGTTCGTCACCGACACATTGCCGGCGTTGTAGGTGCTGGTATCGATGCTCAGGTTACCGTTGAGCAGGATGGCCACGCCCTGCGCCTGCGCCACCAGGCCGCCGGCGGTGAAGCCGACGCTCGAAGCGCCCGCGTTGTCGGTCAGGCCGGTCAGGCCGCCCACGCTGCCGAGCACGAAGCCGTTGGCGTCGCGGTACTGCAGGCCGGCATTGCCGTTCAGGCTGGCCGCGAGCGTGCCGACGTCGTTGCCGGCATTGTTCAGGGTCACGTCGGCGGCTGCCTCGATGCCCAGCTTCGCTACCTTGACGGCGCTGCCCGCGCCCTGGGTGATGGCGCCGGCCGACTTCAGGACCAGCGTATCGACGGCCTTGGCCGCGCCGATGTTGCCGCCCAGTTCGATGCCGCCGGTACCGGTGGTCAGCGACAGCTTGCGCGCCTGGACGCCGTCGGCGTCGACCGCCGCCAGGGCGATGGCGCCGCTGGCGTTGCCGGTCGACAGGGCCACATCGCCGGTCAGGACGATGGCCGCGCCGAACTCGATGTCGGCGCCGGCGGTGCTGATGCCGCCGGCAAGGGCGCTGGCGCCCGTGCCGTCCTGCACGAAGCTGCCGGTCGAGGCGATCGACGCGCCCGCGGCGAGGGTGAACACGCCGCTGTTGCCGATGTCGACGGTGCCGCCGGTGGTGACGGCATCGTTGACGTTCAGTGCCGTACCGCTGAAGTCCAGGTTGCCGGACAGGGTCACCGCCTTGGCGAAGGTGGTGGCGCCGCTGCCCGCCAGCTGGGTGAAGCCGGCCGCGTTGACGGTGTTCGCGGCGTTCACGTCGTGCGCCGCGGCGACGGTCAAGCCGCCCAGCGCCGCGCTGGCGCCGATCTTGCCGGCCAGGGCGATGTCGCCCGCGCCGGCGTCGAGCACGAGGTTGCGCTGCGTCGCGCCATCGCTGTCCAGCGCGTTGGCAAAGGCGATGTTGCCGCCGTTGCTGCGCAGGACCACGTTGTCTTTCAATGCAACTGGGCTGGCGAAGCTGATGCCGGTGCCGGTGGTGGCGATGTCGCCCGCCAGCAGGCTGGCGCCGGCGCCGTTCTGGATGAAGCCGCCCGCGGCCGCGATGTCGCCCGCGGCCGAGGTGGAGAACAGGCCGGTGTTGCTGATGGTTGCCTTGCCGGCCGCGTCGACGGCGGCGTTGACGGCCAGCTGCGTGCCGGTGAAGGCCAGGTTGCCGCCCAGGGTCACGGCGCCGCCCAGCGTGGTGGTGCCGGTGCCGGCGACCTGGGTCAGGCCGGCGGCGTTGACGCCGCCGACAGTGACGTCCTTGGCCGAGACCAGCAGCACGTTGTTCAGGGCCGAGACGCCGCCCAGGGTGCCGCCGAAGCCGATGTTGCCGGTGCCTGCGGTCAGGCTCAGGTCGCGCGCGGTGCCGTCGCTGTCGACGCTGCCGGTGAAGCGGATGTCGCCGGCGCCTGCGCCGGTGCTGAGGCTGTGCGCCCCGCCCTGCACGACCGTCGCGCCGGTGACGGTGATCGCGCCGCCGGCTGCCGCACCGGCGTCCACGCCGCCGCCGCTGGTGTCGATGTTGCCGGCCAGGTTGACCAGCGCGCCGGTAAGCGCGACGTCGCCGCCGGTGCTGCTGCCCACGCCGCGTGCGCTGATGTTGCTCACCGTCGCGGTGCCGCCGGTCGATACCGTGATCGCGCCTGCGCCCGCCGCGGCGGCGTTGCTGTCGCCGTCGGCGCTCAGGGTGCCGGTCACGATGCTGCCCGCGGTGCTGGAGATGCGGATCGCGCCGCCGTTCTTGTAGGCGCCGCCGGCATAGGTCACGTCGCCGTTGGTCGAGATGGTGACGCCGGCGGCGTTGAAGCCGCCCACGTTGGTGGCGCTGAAGGCGCCGCCGCGGGTGCTGACCGGCTCGTTGACGGTGATGTGCACCTGATTGTTGTCCAGGATGATGTCGCCGCCCTGGGTGGTGATGCCCGGGATCGCCACGTCGCCGCCGCCGATGGTGAAGTCGGCCGCGCTGCGGTAGCTGAAGTCCTGGTCGGCGCCCGTGATGCGCGCCGCCAGCAGGCTGGATTTGTTGCCGGTGGCGAGCAGCGCCGAAGCGTTCTGCGCGCTCACGTCCAGCTTGCCGGCATCGATGCCGCCGCTGTTGGCGGCCTGGCTGACCGCGCCCGCCGCCGCCAGCAGCTTGGCCGTGCCGTTGGCGCCGGTCGCGCCGCTACCGTCGCCGGCGCCGCCGCGCGCCACGATGGCGCCGCCCGCGACCAGGCTGTCGCCGGAGGCGCTCAGGGTCACGTTGCCGGCCGCGCCGCCGGCCAGGCCGGAACCCGCCGCCGCCGCCTTGCCGGAGGTGTTGATGGCACCGGCCGCCAGTTTGCCGGCCGCGCCGCTGCCGGTGGTGGTCAGGTTGACCGCACCGCCGCTGGTACCGGCCGACCCACTACGGGTGTCGATGCCGGCGCTGGCGCTGATCGAGGCTGCGGACAGGGTGAACGACGCGCCCTGCGAAGCGACGCCTGCCGGCATGTTGGCCACGGTGCCGATGTCGGTCGCCAACTGCGAGGTCGCGTTGACCGCGCCGCTGGCATTCGACGCGATGGTGCCGAAGCGGTTCAGCGGCACGCCGTTGGCGGCCGCGTTCAGGGTGAAGCTGCCGCTGCCCGACAGGCCGAGTTTGGCCGAATCGATGGCGCCGGTCTGGGTGACCGCGCCGCCGGCGTTCAGGATGGTGCTGGCGCCGGTTTCGATGCCGCCCACGACGAAGCCGTTGGCGTCGGTGAAGCGCACGGTGCCGGCGGCGCCGGTGGTGGCGTCGTTGGCGGTGCTGCCGGCGATGGCCGAATCGTCCGCCTTGCGCACCTTGACGTTGAGGGTGCCGACGTCGTTGCCGCCCGCCGTCAGGCTGACGCTGGCGCCGTTGTCGTTGAGCGTCTTCACGTTCAGCGTGCCGGCCTTGACCGTGCCCGGACCGGTGGCGGTGTCGGTGGTGATCGCGCCGGACGCGGTCAGGGTGGCGGCGCCGGTGGTGTCGATCTGGCGCACGGCAAAGCCCGCGCTGTTGTTGTCCAGGTACTGGATGGCGCCGGCGGCCGTGGTGCTGCCGTCGGCCTTCAGGCTGCGCAGCGTGACGTAGTTGGCATGGTTGCCGGCCGCGGTCAGGTTGATCGCGCCGCCGCTGTCCTTCTTCGTCGCCGCTTCGATGCCGGCGGCGGTGATGGTGGTGCCGCCCTGCTGCAGGATGTCGCCGCCGGCGTTGATGCGCACGGTGCCGCCGCTGGACTTCAGGTTGGCCAGGTTGGCGTTGCCGGCCTGGGCGTTGACGGTGATGTCGCCGTTGGCGGTCTGGTACAGGACGTCGAGGCCCTGGGTGAAGTTGCCGGCGGTGGCAGTGACGGTGATGTCGCCGCCGGCGCCGGTCTTGATGAAGTCACCCGCGCCTGAACGGCTGGCGATCGCCGCGCCGCTCAGCGCGATGTCGCCGCTGTCCGATTGCAAGCTGTTGGCCAGGGTCAGGGTGCCGGAGGCGATCAGCGTGATGTTGCCGCTGCCGGTGGCAAGCTTGCCCGGGGTCAGCAGGTTGCCGTTCAGCGAACGCAGCTCGATGCTGCCGCTGGTGGTGGTGATGTCTTCCGGCGTCATCACGATCTGGGTGCCGGCCCAGGCCGTGAACGAGGTGGTTTTCGCCAGTTTGCCGGTCAGCACGTTCATGCTGAGCTGGTTGGCGTCCTGCAGGCGCACCGAGGTCCCGGAACCGGTTACGGTCACTTGGCCGGTGAAGTCGTTCAGGGTACTGAACAGGTCGATGTCGCCGCTGTTGCCGGCGATGTCCGCGGTGGTCGACTTGATGCTCGATCCGGCCGACTGCTTCACGCCCGTGCCGTTCAGCTTCAGGTCGACACCGCTGGCGTCGATGCCGTAGCCGGCCAGGTCGAGCGCACCGTCGGTGCTGGTGATCGACGACGCCGCGCCGAGCGTGGCGTTGCCGGTGAACGTCAGGCCGGCGCTGCCGGCGCTGCCGCCGGTATCGGTCAGCGTCAGCGCGCCGGTGGTCGCCACCGTGCCCAGGTTGTCGAGCGTGGTCTTGCTCAGGGTGACGACGCCGGCCTTGATCGCCAGCGTCTGGGCCGACAGCAGGCTGGTGCCGGGCGTGGTCTGGCTGACCGTGCCGGTCAACGCCTGCGCCGGCGTGCCCAGTGCCACCGTGCCCTTGAGGGCCGATACCATGTTCAGCGTCACGTCCTTGGCGTTGACGATCTCGATCGCCGAGCTGCCGGCGTTGTCGGTGGTCACGGTACCGCTGAGGTCGATCGAATTGGTGCTGCCGCCGCCGTCGATGCGGATGCTGCCGCCGACCGCATTGTTGCCGGCGCCGTCCGCATTGATGGTCGAGCCGACGGTCTGGGACACGGAGTCCCCGCCCAGGAAGATGTCGCCGCTGGCGGTGACGTTCTTGCTGCCCAGCGCCAGGGTGCCGATGGTGGCGCCGTTCTTGGCGGTGCGGATGCGCAGGCCGCCGGCGCTGGTGAGGTCGCCGGTCAGGTTCAGGCCGCCGTCGGCATCGACGATGTCGAGGTCGTACTGGGTGGCGCCGGCGTCGCCCACGCGGGACAAGCCGAGCTGGGCGATCTTGTTGGTGGCGTTGGCCAGCACCGCCGAACCGCCGACCGCGTTGTTGGCGGTGCCGATGGTCAGGGTCTTGACGTTCAGCGCGGTGTTGACCGCCTGCGTGATGTTGCCGGTGATCAAGCCTGCGGCGCCGCTGTCGTCGCCCAGCGCCAGCGTACCGTTCGGTGCGTTGACGTTCGGCAGCATCAGGTTGTTGGTGCCGCGGATCTTGATCGCCGCGTTGGCGTCGGCGCTCGCCGTTTCCAGCGTGCCGCTCAGTGCGATGGCGCCGTAGGCGCTGCCGTCGTAGCCGGTCAGCGTGATCGTACCGCCGCCGTTGGCGCCGGTGCGCGCGTTGCCGCTGGAGCCGCCGGTGGCGCTGATATTGCCTTGCGCCTGCAGGATGCCCTGGCCGGTCAGGCTGATGTTGGCGCCGCCGCTGGCCTGGCCGCCGGCGTAGACGTTGTAGGTCGCCAGGTTGAGCGCGCCGCCGGCCGTGGCCAGGGTCACCGCGCCGTGCGAACTCTCGATCGAGCCGGTCAGGGTCAGGCCGCCGTCGACGTCGTTGATGTTGATGGCGGACGCCGCCGTGTTGTAGACGTAGAACGGCCCCAGGCTGCCGATGCGGTTGGCGCCGGCCAGGGTGATCGCGCCGCGTGCCGACGGGCTGCTGTCGCCCAGGTTGCTACCGCCGGTCTGGTTCAGGCCGGACAGGGTGCCGGCCGTGTTCAGGACGCCGGCGACCTGGTTGATGGTGCCGGCCGAGGTCAGCTGGATACCGTTGGCGCTGGCCGTGACGTTGCCGCCCAGGGTCAGGTTGCGGGCATAGGTGCCGTCCCAGTAGGTCTTGATGGCGACCGAACCGGCCGACGAAGTCAGGGTGCCGGCGGCGGTGTTGCTGAACGAACCGGCCGACGCGATGACGATGCCGGCATTGGCGTTGACGGCGGCGCCGATCGTGGTGCTGTAGTCCGTGGTCTGGCCGGACGAATAGCCGGTGGCCGAACGGATGGTGGCGCTGCCGGTCGTGTTCAAGGTGCCGGCGTTGCTCGTGCTCACCGTACCGAGGTTGGCGCCCAGGCTGATGCCGCCGCTGCCGGCGGAGATTGCGCCCTGGACGTTGAGGCCGTAGTTCGGGGCGTTGCTGGTGCCGGCGGTCAGGGTCACGCCCTTGGCCGCGCCGTTGGCGGCGACGGACCCGGTGCCGGCGACGTTCAGGGTGTAGCCGCTGCTGATGTTGACGTTGCCGCCGCTGGAGGCCACCGCGCCGCTGATCGTGAGCGGGTTGGTGACGCTGTACAGGCTGATGTCGCCGCCCGCGGCAAGGTCGCCCACGGCAGCATAGCGGTTGTTGATGTTGGTCAGGGTGACGCTGCCGCCGACCACGCCCTCCAGCTTCGAGAAGCCGTTGACGTAGCTCGACTGCGTCACGTTGCCGGCCAGGGTCTCGGCCGCGGTGCCCACCGTCACGGTGGCGCCGGCGCGGTCGGCCGCGATGCGCGTGACCGTCGAGAAGTAACTGGTTCCGCTGCCGGTGCCGGTGACGGTCTCGCTCAGGGCGCGGCCGAAGGCGTCGGTGCCGGTGATCGTATACACCGTATTGGCGTCGCTGCTGGCGATGGCGATGCGCTGGCCGCTGCCGAAGGTGGCCGTGCCGCCGTTGAGCGCCAGGTTGCCGGCCGCCGCCGTCTGGCTGGCCGCCACGGCGGTACCGCTGGCGGCGGTGCCGAGTTGCAGCGTGTTGTTGCCTTGCAGGAAGGCGCCGAGGCCGACGTTGTTGGCCGACTGGAGCACGATGTTGCCGGTCCCGGAGGTCAGGATCTGGCCGCCGGTGAGGCTGACGTTGCCGCCGTTGGCGCGCAGGACCACGTCGGCGTTGGCGCTGGCATTGACCAGCAGCGAGCCCGAGATCGCGCTGCCCGACAGGATCGCCTTGCCGGTGTTCAGCCAGTCGCCCATGCTGAAGCTCAGCGCGCCTTCGGTGGCGATGGTGGTGGTGGCGCTGCTGCTGCCGAGGATGCTGCCGTTGACCGCCAGGCCATTGGCTTCGCTGTCCTGGTCGTAGATGGACAACGCGCCCGTACGGTAGAGCGCGCTCAGCGTGCGGATCTCGTTGCCTGCGTTCGACAGCGTCACATTGCCGGCGCCCTGCTGGTACATGCTCAGGGTGCCGATCTTGAGCGCGCTGCCCGCGGCCTGGGTGATGGCGCCGTTGACGATGTTGGAGGTCGGGTACGGGTAGTTGTTGGTGGAGTTCGCGCCCAGCGTGAGCGTGCCGCGCGTGCCGGCGGAACCGATGGTGATGTTCGGCAGCTGGACGCTGTTGGCGGCCAGGATGCTGACGTCGCTTGCCGACACGATCGCGCCGCCCATGGTCACGTTGCCGCGGGTGCCGGCCTGGTAGTCGTTGCCGTAGATCTGGGTAGTGCCGGCGGACGTGATGGTGGAGCCCGCGCCCTGGGTCAGGCCCGTGCCCTGCAGCAGGACGCTGCCGCTGGTCGAGGTGATGCTGCGCTCGCCCAGCGCCAGCGCGCCGTTGCCGGTCATGATGGTCACCGCGGTGGCCGTCACGTCGCCGGTCAGCGCCATGCCGGCGCTGCGGCCCTTGGCGCGCACGTCGAGGCTGCTGCCCACGGCGAAGTTGCCGAGCTGGTCGATGATGTTGCTGCTGCTGGTGAGCGTGATCGCGCCGGTCGTCGCGGCCGACAGCGTCTTGATGTTGATGCTGTCGCTGCCCGATCCGGACAGGTACTGGTACAGCGAACCCGCCACCGCGGTGCCGCCCACGACGCCGACCTGCAGCGTGCCGCTGGTGGCCGTCACGGAACGCAGCCGTGCCGCGTTGCCGCCGCCGCCGGCGTTGGTGATCAGGATGGCCGCACTGCCGCCGCTGTCGGCGTCGGTCGTGGCCAGGCGGCCGTACAGGCTGACGGCGGCGCCGCCGCCATCGATGCGGATCTTGCCGCTGCCGGCGTTGAGCGTGTTTTCGGTGTAGGCCTGGGTCACGCCGACGCCGCTCAGCGAAATCGTGCCGCCGCTGGACGTCAGGCTGACGTCGCTGGTGAGCGTGATGCTGCCGTTCGGCGCCGCGATGCTGATCGGCGCCGCGGGGTCGGTCACGGTCACGCTGCCGTAGATCGTGATGTTCTCGTCGCCAGGAATGTTGTTGGCCGCACCGGTGGTGCGCAGCTGGAGGCCCAGGGCGCTGTCGTAGTTCTGGGCGTAGTTGCCCTGGCCGAGCCTGAACTGGCCGGTGTTGTTCAGCGCGACCAGGCTCTTGGCCGACGTATAGTAGCCGACGCTGAAATCGGTACCCGAACCGAACAGGATGTTGCCCAGGCTGTTGGTATTGATGCCGTTGTTGCCCAGGCTGCGGGCGACCGACACCGCGCCGCCGCCGCTACCGGTGAAGGTCAGGTCGTTGCGCTCGCTCGTCTTGCTGTACAGGTCGCCGCCGAAGGTGATGGCGCCGCTGCCGCGCTTGAAGGTCACCGCATCGTCGAGATAAACGGTGCCGCTGGTGTTGAAGGTCACGATGCCGTTGCCGGCCGAGGTATCGACCGTGACGGCGCCGCTGCCGTTGGTGACGCTGTCGTCGCCCAGGCGGGTGGTGAGAGCGGTGACCACCACGCCGGCGGCGGCATTGGTGCTCACGTTGCCCTGGATCTTGGTCACGCTCGAGGACGTCACGTTCAGCGACGACAGCGCCGCCGCGCCGCCCAGCGCGCGGGTAAAGGTGACCGCGCCGGTGCCGGCGGTGACCGTCAGCTTGCGCGCGGTGGTGTCGGAATCGACGGTGGACAGGAACATCACGTCGCCCGAGGTGTTGCCGCTCGAGACCAGGCGGTCGCCCTTCAGCACTGCCTTGGTCTGCAGTTCGATATAGCCGCCCAGGCCCTGGGTTGCCGAGCCGACCGGGCTGCCGCCGATCGCGGTCAGGTCGCCGCCCAGGTACATGGTGCCCGTGGTGGCGCCCAGCAGGATGTTGCCGGCATTGCCGCCGTTGCGGTTGGACGTGGTGCCGGTGGCGTTGCCGCCGCTGGCGTCGATCGCGCCCACGCTGATGTCGCCCGTGGTCGCATTCAGCGTGACCGCCGCCGCGTTGCTGCCGACGCCGACCGCGTTGGACGCGCCCGTGCTCACCAGGTTCTGCAGGGTGACGCCGTTGGCCGCATTGACCGTGATCGCGCCCGAGGTGGTGCCGGTGTCGTTATCGGCGGTGGTGGTGATGCTTGCCCCGGCATTGGCCGTGACCGCGCCCGAGGTCGCGGTCAGGTTGACGTTGCCGCCCTTGGTGCGGATCGCATCGTTGATCGTGATCGACACGCCGGTGATGGTGACGATGCCGCTGGCCTGGCCGCCGCTGCCGGCGGTGCCGGAGATGACATTGCCCGAGGCCGCATCGAAGGTCAGCGCGCCGGTCGCGCCGTCGCCCAGGGTGACCGCGCCGCCGGCCGTGACCGAGGCGAAGGTGGCATTGCCGTTGATGTCGGCCATCGAAATGGCGCCGGTGCCGTTCGCCGACAGCGTGATGGCGCCGCCAGCCGCGACCGCGCCGGCATAGTTGATCGAGCCGTTGGTGCCGGCTGCCGTCGTCAGCGTCAGCGCGCCGCCGGAGCTGATGCCGCTGGGCGAAGCCGTGCCGCTGATGCCGCCGTTGGACGTCACGGCGAGGCCGCCGGCGCCGGCGGTCGCGCCCTTCAGGGAGGTCGCGACGTTATTGACAAGCTGTACCGCGCCGTTGGTGGCGGACAGGGTCAGCGCGCCGGCGAAGGTGTTGGCGGCATTCGCCAGCGTGATGCCGCCCGGGGCGGTCATGGTCGCCGTGCCGGCCACGTTGTAGACGCCGGCGCCGCCGATGCTGGTGCCGGCATTCGCGCTCAGGTTGCCGGTGAAGGTGCGGATCGTGCCGCCGTTGGTGATCGAACCGGCCGCCGCGTTCAGGTTGATGTCGCCGTTGCCGGCCGACACCACGTTGACGCCGCTGTTGATGGCGATGTTGCGGGCCGCGCTCAGGGTCAGCGAGTAATCCGAGAACCAGCCGACGGTCGAGGCGACCGTGATGTCGCCCGCTTCGGCGCCGCTGCTGCCGGTGGTGACCGTGACGTTGCCCGAGGCGAGCGCGTTCTGCAGCGTGCCCACGTTCAGGACCGAACCGCTGCCGGAGGCGTCGAAGGCGCCGGCGGTCGGCGTGTTGCCGGCATCGGCGCCGGCGCTGATGGTCAGGTTGTACGGGTCCAGCAGCAGCGTGCCGGCCTGCCCTGCGGCGGCGCGGGTGTCGACGCTGCCCTGGAAGTCGAGCTGGCCCTTGCCGGAGACTTCGACGAAGCCGCCGTCGCCGCCTGCGCTGCCGCCGGTGGCGCTGACTGCGCCGAGGAAGCGGGTGGTCTCGTCGGCCCAGACGATGACCTTGCCGCCGTCGCCGTTACCTCTGGCGCCGGCGTCGATGGCCACGTTCGCGCCCACGTAGGTCGCGCTCGCATTGGCGATGTCCGGGTTCTTGCCCTGATAGTCGCCGCCGACCAGCACGGTGCCGCCGCCGGTGGCGCCGGACGCGTCGATTTTCGTGTCGTCGAACAGGCCGACGTTGCCGCCGGCAAGGGTGACGCCGCCACCCTTGCCGCGGCGGCCGCGCGAACGCAGCGAGGATTCGCCCACGATCGCCACCAGCGGCGGATCGCGCGGCACGCCCGGCGCCGGGGCCGGGCCGTCCGGTTCGCCCGCGGCCAGCACCAGCTTGCCGCCGCTGTCGCCCGAGACGTCCAGCATGCCGCTGTCGATGACGACGTCGTTGCCGGCCGTGACGGCGATGTCGCCGCCGTTGCCGGCGGCGGCGCTGGCGTCCACCGTGCCGCCCAGCGCGACGCTGTCGGCGGCCTTGACCGTCACCGCGCCGCCATTGGCAACGCCGGACACGTCCAGGCGCGCATGCGCGGACTGGACGACATCGGTGGCGGCGATCTCGATGCGGCCGCCGCCCTGCGCGGCGCCGACCGCTGCCTGCGCCGCGCTGGCCGAAATGACTCCCTGGTTGTCGACGTGCGGCGCGCTAAGCGTGATTGCACCCGCCGGGCTGCCGTCGCTGCCGGCATTGGCGCTGATCGTGCCCGTGTTGACGATGCTGTCCGACGCCTCCAGCACGATCTTGCCGCCCTTCATGCTCATGCCCTGGGCTTCCAGCGTGCCGCTGTTGCGCACCACGCCGCCCTGCAGGCGGTCGAGCGCCTTGGCCGACATGATGATGACGCCGCCCGGCGCCACGACGGCGCCCTTGTTTTCCACCAGCGCCTTGACCTTCGACGGCTCGACCACGATGCCGGCCAGCGTATTGTTGCTGTCGAACTGCAGGGTCACGGCTTCGCCGGACGCCATCGCCACCGTGCCGAGCTTGGCCACGATCACGCCCTGGTTGCGCACCTCGGGCGCGAGCAGCGCGATGTAGCCGCCGAGGGCGGCGCGCAGCTCGCCTTCGTTGACGACGCTGCCGGTGGAACCGTCGCGCGCGAACTTGGCGTTACCAGCCATGAAGTCGGCGTCGCCGACACCATGGGTGGTCGCGACCAGGCCGCCGACGTCGACCGACGCGGTCTTGCCGAAATAGATGCCGTTCGGGTTGACCAGGAACACCTGGCCGTTCGAGGTGACGCGGCCGAGGATCTGCGACGCCTGGGTGTCGTGCACGCGGTTCAGCGTGGCCGACGATGCGGACGGCTGGTTGAAGTTGACCTGGGCCGAAGCGCCGACGTTGAACGTGTCCCAGTTGACGACGGCGCGGTTGCTGCTCTGGTTGACGTCCATGCGCGCGCCGTTCTGGCTGATCGTCGCCTGCCCCGCCGCCACGCTGCCGCCGGTCGGCAGCTGGTTCACGCCCGGTGCCGCGAACGCGGTGCCCGCCGCTGCCAGGAAGGTCGCCCCGACCAGGCGCGCCAGCCAGTTGAGGCGCGATCCCGGCCCCGGGTCGTGCGCCGGATGGTGCTTGCCGCCGGCCGGACCGGTGGCGGTCATTTCGGCGCCGACCACGCCGCTGGACTTGCCGCGGCCGCGGACAAATTCGGGGACGACGACCCAGGTCTGCAGGCGGTCGCTCCAGACCAGGCGGTAGATGCGGTTCATGGATGCGTGTCGGTTCATTGCGGGGACTCCATCAGGAATTCAGTTCGGTTCGGGAATTGGGGCGAATGCGGATACTGGCTCGTCGAGGCAGCGGCGGCAGCGGGCAAAAAGAGGGGCATGCGTGGGCGTGGGCGTATTCCGGCGCGCGCGCTGTCGCGCCGGATGGGTAGGGTCGGTTCTTATTCGGCCGCTGCGGGCTGGCGGCGCACCAGTTCCAGCAGGTTGCCGAGCGACAGCAAGTGCGAGTAGACCAGGCCGATATCGCCGGCGCGGAACCACTCGTTCACGGTCGCTTCCGGCAGTGCGCGGAACTTCTGCTCGTCCACCACCAGCAGGCCTTGCAGCGACAGGTTGCGGCCGTCGTTCAGGGTGGCGTTGGCGTTGGCTTCCATCAGCACGCCGGCCTGCTCCAGGCGCTGCACGAATTGCTGGGTCGCGGTGTGCTGGCGCTGGAACTCGGACAGCAGTTCGATCACGCCCGTGACGCCGGCATCCGGCTCGCCATCGGCGCCGAACAGCGGCAAGCCTTCGTTCTCGTCGAAGCCGTCGTATTCGCGGTCGATGCACAGGGTCAGCTGGTCGTCGCCGGTTTCGGCAAAGACGAACGGATAGCGGCGCACGAAGGCCGGGACGTAAGGGGCATCCCATTTACCGTCTTCGGTCAGGAACAGGTTCTTCCCGTCCGGCAGGCCCACCAGGGCGACCGGCAGGATGCCGCCGCCTTCCACGCGCAGGAAACCGATCGGGAACTGGCGCGCCACTTCGACGAACTCGCCCATCACGATCGGCAGCGCGGTGGCGTCGGCGGCGAACTTCAGGTGCTGGGCAGGCTTGATCTTGAGCGACTTGTGCAATTCGCGATCGAGGGCGACGACGTTTTTATAGAACAGCAGGGTAGTCATGAACGGGTATCTTTATCTGAATGAATGAATCAAAAAGGCAGGTTCGCTTGCAGCCAGACCCGGTTGAGGTCGAGCGTGCCATCCTGGTCCTTGCCGGTCGCCGGGTTGGCATTCGGGTTGTCGCCGATGCGGTGCGCCAGCGTCAGGCGCACGCTGGCGCCGTTCCTGGCGGCCCACGATGCGGCCACGCCGGCGCCCTTCATGACCTGCTCGTTGCGGATGGCGGCGCCGGGAATGTCGTTGTCGTGGTTGACGCGGACCCGGCCCCAGTCGTACAGCGCCGACACGGCAAAGCCGCGCGGCAGGGCATAGCGCAATTCCAGGTTGACGACGTTGCCGTCGGACCCGCCGGCTTCGCTGGCGGGATAGGCGCGCACGTCGCTGACGCCGCCCAGGTAGATCTTTTCGCTCGAATCCAGGTTGCGGTTGGCAAACTGCCCGGTCAAGCCCGCCGTCAGGGTCAGCTTCGGCAGGATGACCTGCTGGCGGCGGATGTTGTAGCGCAGGATCCGGAAGCTGCCGGCACTGTTGACGCTGGCGGCATCGGATGCCTGGTTCGGCGAACCGTCCAGGTCCAGCTTGCCGCTGAACAGCGACACGCCGCCCCAGGTCGAACCGCCGCCCCATAGTTCGTCGAACATGTTGCCGGACAGGCCGACACTGGCGACGTTCACGTCGTAATCGCTGGTCGCCACGCCGTTCGACTGGTTGGAATAGGCCTTGTGGTCGACGTCGAAGCTGGCGTACAGGTTCTTCAGGCGGCTGCGCAGCAGCGGATAGTTGACGTCGACGCCGGTCGAGGCCGAACGGCCCTTCAGGCCCAGCGTATCGAACTCGTCCGCAGTGACGCGATAGCGCAGCTGCGAATGGTTGATGCCGACGCGCAGGCCGCGGTAACCGAGCGGCGCCGAGAAGTCCAGGCGCCCGTAGTTGCTGCCCTCGGTATGGATGGCATTGGCGGTCAGCTGGTCGCCGATGCCGAGCAGGCTGTTTCCGTACAGCGCCAGGGTGACGCGGTTCTCGCCGGTCGAATGCGAACCGGTGTTGTCCACGCCAAGGTTGCCGGCGACCAGGGGTTCCGGTTCCAGTTGCAGGACCAGGTCGGTTTCGCCATTGTTCTGGCCGGCCTTCAGGAAGCCCTGCGCCGACACGCCTGGCAAATCGTCGATAACCAGCAGCGAACGGTCGATCGCATCGCCGTTCAGCGGCTGCCCGGCGGGCTGCGCCGCCAGTGCGATCCCGCGCACCGCATCCTGGCGGGCGCGCACCTTGCCGTTGGCCTCGACCTGCACCTTGCCGAGCACCGCTTCGACCACCTCGATGGTAACGACGCCACCATCGATTTCCTGCTTGGGCAGGTAGGCCTGCACCACCCAGCCGGCGTCGCGATACGCCGCGGCAACTGCCGCCGCGGCTTTCTGCAGCTCGCCGAAGCCGACCGGGCGGTTCAGCCAGGGCTGGACGGCCTGTTGCAGGATGTCCTGGCCCAGGCGGGTCGTGCCGGTGAAGCGAAAGCGCGTCACGGTAACTTGCAGGCCGCCGGCTGGCGTGGCTTCCGGGGTCGGCACGGCCGACGGCTTTTTTACCGCAGGCAGGCGCATTTCCTTGCCCTGCTCGATCTGCTGGGTCAGGGAGCCGGCGTCCGGCTGCGGCGTGGTCTGGGCGTAGGCGGCATTGGCGCCCGAAGCGATCGCGATAGCGGCGATGGCGACCTGGCGCATGACAAGGACTGCATGGGGGCGCGCGTCGCTGGGCGGACGCGCACGTTCACTGGTAACAACCATGAGAAGGATCGCTATGGGTTAGGTGGCTAACGCGGCATGTCACCGCGGCTTGTTCTTCGCCGCCCGCACGATCCATTCGCGCGCTGCAGGCAGTATGACGCCGGGGCTCATGCCTGGAGCACCTGTTCGTGCTCCATATTCCGGTTTATTGCGTCGGGCATTCCGCTTGTCCCTGCCTTGATCAACTTTCAGTTACCCAACGTCGATGCCCGGGGGAAATTGTAGCAGTGGACCTCCTGAAGCAACAAAGTTTTCCGTAGGACACATCTTACATGTTGGGCAGTGGCAACATGAATTTTTCCTAGGTTCTTGTCTTAGAACAAACAAAATGCGTGAACTTCTAAGTAGGAGCTGTCCTACCACAAAGTTTTAACCGAGGCGGAAGCGAGCGGGACAGTCTGCAACCAACAGTTGCCATTTGGAGCAGAAGGCAAAGAAAAACGCCCTGCAGGCGATGCCTGCAGGGCGTTTTTTCTTGATTGCGTTTTTGCTTGATCGCGTTAATAGTGCGCGTACGCGCCATGGTAATGCGGCGTTTAATCCCAGTTCAACGCCCCACCCGTCTGGTATTCCGTCACGCGCGTCTCGAAGAAGTTACGCTCCTTCTTCAGGTCGATCATTTCGC
>Ga0308160_10001773_pt1 | contig 28546 bp, 28 predicted proteins | sample PhyFR1_FD_201036 | JGI IMG/M metagenome (GOLD analysis project Ga0308160, IMG submission 201036) | Phyllosphere microbial communities from UC Gill Tract Community Farm, Albany, California, United States - DLSLF.R1 | ecosystem: Host-associated > Plants > Phyllosphere > Unclassified | place: USA... | reverse complement strand
GCTTGACGTAGGTCGACGGCGTGGCAATCGCCACCAGCGGCAGGATCACGTCGCATTTCTTGACGTGGTACTCGACCCATTCCTTGTTGATCGTGATGTCGCCTTCGAAGAAGTGCATGCGCGGGTGCTCGAGCAGGTCCGAGATGCGGTCGGTGCTCATGTCCATGCCATAGACGTGCCAATCGGTCGTCTCGAGGATGCGCTTGGACAGGTGGTGGCCGATGAAACCGTTGACGCCGAGGATGAGGACTTTTTTCATTTTAGATAAGAGACGTTCGCACACGTTAAGGCATTATACCATCGGGCGAATCGGTCCAATCCGGCCTCCAGCGAGGTCTCCGGGCAATAGTCGACCCAGGCTTTCAAGCGCGCGATGTCGGCATGGGTGGCGTCGACGTCGCCCGGCTGCATCGGCTGGAAATCGAGCTCGGCTTTCACTCCGAGCGCGCGCTCGAGGGCGGCGATGAAGTCGATCACGCTCACCGGCTGGCCGCGTCCGATATTGAATACGCGGTGCGGTGGTGCATGGCCTGCGCCATCCGCTGGATCGCCGGGCTGCGGCTTGGACAGCAGCCGCACCACGCCCTCGACGATGTCGTCGATATAGGTAAAGTCGCGCACCAGGCGGCCGCCCGCGAACACCGGAATCCTCTCGCCGGCGCGCATCTTGCGAGTAAAGATGAAATACGCCATGTCCGGCCGTCCCCATGGACCGTAGACGGTAAAGAAACGCAGCCCGGTGGCCGGCAGACGGTACAGCGCGCTGTAGGCATGCGCCATCAGCTCGTTCGATTTCTTGGTGGCGGCATACAGCGACACCGGTTCGTCGGTATGGGCATCCTCGGCAAACGGAAACGCCGCATGCGCGCCATACACGCTGCTGCTGCTGGCGTACACCAGGTGCGCGACCTGCGCCTTGCGGCAGGCTTCCAGCATGTGGCCGAACGCCACGACGTTCGAGCGCAGATAAGCGTCGGGATTCTGCAGCGAATAGCGCACGCCGGCCTGCGCCGCCAGGTGCACCACGCGCTCGGGCCGCACGCGCTCGAACAGCGCGGCCACCTCGGCCGCGTCGCTCAGTTCGGTATGCGCGCAGGGCACCTCGGCCGGCGCCAGCAGCGCCGCGACCCGGTGCGCCTTCAGCGCCGGCGCGTAATAGTCGTTAAAATTGTCGCAGCCGGTGACGGCGTAGCCCATGCCCGCCAGGCGCGCCGCAACCGCGCTGCCGATAAAGCCGGCCGCACCCGTCACCAGAATCCTCGGTTTCGTGCCTATCGCGCCCATCGTGGCCCTCGTCACCATCCGTTTTGAATAAGTGTTCATTCAATCCGATTGGACGCGCAGCCATCCCGACCTGCATCAGCCGGAACATGGCACAGCATTGCGGCATGTCGTTGCGCAAACTGGGTATACTGGACCTCAACGCTTCCGCCCCTTCCGCACTTTGTCCCGATTGTTCCGACTGTCCTAATAGCAATGCGCCCTTCCATCAAGAACGCCGGCCTCCTGACCCTGGGTGCGATCCTCGGGGTCGCGGTCACGATGCAGTTTTCCTCGCTGGCGCATAAGCCGGTGACGGACGCCATGCCGGTCGAACAGCTGCGCAGTCTGAGCGCGGCCTATCGGCTGATCAAGGCGGACTACGTCGAACCGGTCGAGGACCGCAAGCTGCTCACCCAGGCCATTGCCGGCATGGTCGATTCGCTCGACCCGCATTCGGCCTACCTCGACACCAAGGCCTACCGCGAGCTGCGCGAAGGCACCGAGGGCAAATTCGTCGGCCTGGGGATCGAGATCGGCCAGAGCGAGGACGGCTACGTGAAAATCGTCGCGCCGATCGAGGATTCGCCGGCGGCCAAGGCCGGCATCCAGGCAGGCGACCTGATCGTGCGCATCGACGGCACCTCGATCAAGGACCTCGACCTGGATGAAGCGATCAAGCGCATGCGCGGCGAGCCGCATACGAAAGTCGTGCTGACCATCCAGCGCCAGGGCACGCCGGCGCCGTTCGACCTCACCGTTACGCGCGAGGAAATCGTGCAGAAAAGCGTCAAGGGCAAGATCGTCGCGCCCGGCTATGCCTGGATTCGCGTGTCGCAATTCCAAGAACCGACCGTGCAGGACCTGGCCGACAAGCTGGCCGCCCTGGCGCGCGCGGAGCCGAACCTGAAGGGCCTCGTGCTCGACCTGCGCAACGATCCGGGCGGCCTGCTGCAGGGCGCGATCGGCGTGGCGTCGGCCTTCCTGCCCCAGGGCGCGGAAGTCGTCTCGACCAATGGCCAGCTGGAAGAATCCAAGGCGCATTTCTATAACCGCCCCGAGTACTACATGCTCAGCCGCGGCGAAGACCCGCTGGCCAAGGTGCCCGAGCTGTTCAAGACGATCCCGATGGTGGTGCTGGTCAACACCGGCTCGGCCTCGGCTTCGGAAATCGTGGCCGGCGCGCTGCAGGACACGCGGCGCGCCGCGATCGTCGGCAGCCCGACCTTCGGCAAGGGTTCGGTGCAGACCATCCGCCCGCTGGCCGGCGAGACCGCCGTCAAGCTCACTACCGCACGCTACTACACGCCCAAAGGGCGCTCGATCCAGGCGCGCGGCATCCTGCCCGACGTCCCGGTCGACGAAAACGCTGAGGATGACGGCCTGAATGCGCTGCGCATGCGCGAAGCCGACCTGCAGCATCACCTGGGCAATGACCGCGACCGCGAAGAGCAAGTCACGCGCGCCGACGACATCGAGGAGCAGATGCGCATCCTGGCGCTGGCCAAGCGCCGCAAGCCGCTCGATTTCGGCAGCAACGACGATTTCCAGCTGGGCCAGGCGCTGCGCCACCTGCAGGGCTTGCCGGTGCAGCTGTCGCAGCATGCGCAGGCCGCGGCGGCGCCGCTGGCGAATCAGACGCACTGAGCAGACGCACTGAGCGCCCCCACCGAGGTACCCACCGAGCGCACCCCTGCGCGCGCGCAAAGCCTGTCCTGGCGCGAATCTTCAGCATGTCGGCATGGCTCGGCAGGCCATGCCGCCGCGGTTCCCAGCGTCACTACGATTGTGTAGAATCGGCAGATTCGCGTGAAGTTTCTTCACGTTATCTTCTTTGAAAGCCAACCATGAAACCTGTCGTCATCAGCGGCACCGGCCTGTTCACGCCGCCGCATTCGATTTCCAACGATGAGCTGGTCGCGGCGTTCAACGCCTACGTCGAGCTGTTCAACGCCGAGCATGCGGACCTGATCGCCGCCGGCGCGATGGCCGCGCTGGAACCGTCCAGCAGCGCCTTCATCGAAAAAGCCTCGGGCATCAAGTCGCGCTACGTGATGGAAAAGGCCGGCGTCCTCGATCCGAAGCACATGACGCCGCGCATCGTCGAGCGTGAAGATGAAGAACTGTCGCTGCAGGCAGAGATGTGCATCGCGGCCGCGCGCCAGGCGCTCGCGCGCGCGAACCGCACGGCGGCCGACATCGACATGGTGCTGGTCGCGGCCAGCAACATGCAGCGCGCCTACCCGGCGATGGCGGTCGAAGTGCAGGATGCGCTCGGCATCGAGGGTTTTGGTTTCGACATGAACGTGGCCTGCTCCTCGGCCACCTTCGCGATCCAGACCGCGGCCGGCGCCGTGCAAACCGGCCAGGCGCGCGCCGTGCTGGTGCTGAACCCGGAAATCACCAGCGCCCACCTGAATTTCCGCGACCGCGACAGCCATTTCATCTTCGGCGATGCCTGCACCGCGATGGTCATCGAAGCGGCCGACACGGCCGTCAGCGAGCACCAGTTCGAGATCCTCGATTCCAAGCTGAAGACCAAGTTCTCGAACAACATCCGCAACAATTTCGGCTTCATGAACCGTTTTGACGAGGCCGGCATCGGCCAGCCGGATAAACTGTTCCGCCAGCAGGGCCGCAAGGTGTTCAAGGAAGTCTGCCCGATGGCGGCCGAGATGATCCGCGCTACCGTCGAGGCGTCCGGCCTGAAGATCGAAGATATCCAGCGCTTCTGGCTGCACCAGGCCAACCTGAACATGAACCAGCTGATCGTGCGCATGCTGCTCAACCGCGACGCGACGCCACAGGAAGCGCCGGTGATCCTCGATACCTACGCCAACACCTCGTCGGCCGGTTCGATCATCGCCTTCCACAGCTACCAGGACGACCTGCGTCCGGGCGCGCATGGCGTGATCTGCTCGTTCGGCGCAGGGTATTCGATCGGGTGTGTGGTGGTGCGCAAGAAGTAAGCAGCAGGCCCATCAAGGCGGGATTCGAGCCCCGCCGGGTTAGCCCGAGCTCTACCAAAAGTCGCTTTTCTATTCGTAAATCTGGTAGTTCCAGTCCTACAAAGGCGCGCTCCCTGTTCCTCTGGAATAGGCTCTTCCCGGCGCGCATGATCTTCCTATCAGCGCATCAGCATGCGCGCACTTGAGGAGGATCAATATGTCTAAGCAAAAAGGACCGGACAGCGTTCGCGCTCGCGGTATTGCCAAGGAAAAAATCGTCCCCGTCGCCGAGGGTAGCCTGCAGCCGCGCGCACCGGGCTGGGTGGCCCCGGGCGGCGCCAATGTGCAATCGGCCAACATCGAACAGCAGGGTGCGGCCTTGCGCGCACGCGGCTCGCTGCAGGGCGGCGGCGGCAACGAGCAGAACGTGGGCAGCCAGCGCGGCGGCGCTGGCGCCCAGCAAGCCGGCTGGAGCGCGCGCCAGAGCGGCCAGCGCATGCAGGCGCGCGGCGAAGAAGACCGCTTGAATGCGCCGCGCCAGTCGGGCTATGGCGGCATGGAACAGAAACAGCACGCGGGCTCGCAGGAGTCGGTCACCGGACCGCAGAGTTCGCAGCAATCCGGCAAGGGCGGATCGCGCCAGTACGACCAGACGCAGGAGCCGGCGTCGGATTACGCCAGCAAGCCGAGCAAGAAGAACAGTTTCGGTTCCGGGCAATAAACTCCAAGGCCCGAGTTGGGCAAAGACTGGATGGCGCACCGACGCCACCCGGTCATTTTTTTGCCTGCGCCGGAAAGCGCAGCGTGAACACGGTCTGGCCGCCGGCGCTGGCGTCGAGCCGGGCGCTGCCGCCGTGCAGCTGCATGATGGCGCGCACGATCGCCAGCCCCAATCCAGCCGAATGAGCGGCCGAGCTGCTGCCGGCGCGCGCCGGGTCGGCGCGGTAGTAGCGCTCGAACAGCGCGTCGCGGTGCTCGGGCGCGATGCCCTCGCCGCTGTTCGTGACCGACAGCGCCAGCCACTCGCCTTCGTCGCGTGCGTCCAGGCGGATCGCGCCGCCCGCGGGCGTGTGCGCGAGCGCGTTCGACACCAAATTGTTGACGGCCCTCCGCAGCAGCACTGGATCGGCCTGCAGCACGCTGCCCGGCGCCGGCGCCGCGCCCAGGCGCAGAGATATATCCTTGTCCTCGGCCAGCATCTCGAAATAGTCGCGGATGTGGGCAAGCTCCGCGCCGACGTCGAGCGGCTCGTGGCGCAGGGCCAGCTGGGCGCTGTCGGCGCGCGCCAGGAACAGCGTGTTCTCGATCATGCGCGCCAGGCGCTCGTACTCTTCCTGGTTCGATGCCAGCAGCGCCTGGTACTCATCGTCCGTGCGTGCGCGCGACAGCGCCACTTGGGTCTGCATCATGAGCGCGTTGACCGGCGTGCGCAGGTCGTGCGCCAGGTCGGCGGCAAAGCCCGACAGGCGCTGGACGCCGTCTTCCAGCCGGTCCAGCATGCCATTGAAGGCCAGGCAGAAGGCGCGCAGCTCGTCCGGCGCGGCCTCGACTTCCAGCCGCGTGTACAGGCGCTGGGCGCTGATCCGGCTGGCTTCGAGCGCCACCGCATCCAGTGCGCGCAGGCTGCGCCGCACCGCGACGAAGGCGAGCAGCGTGGCCAGCACCGCGCCGCTGGCCAGTGCGCCGAGCAAATCGAAAGCATAGCGTTTCAGGATGGCCAGCCGGTCCGAGCGCATGCGCTCGAGCGTCACGTGGAGCAGCCGGCCGTCGCCGCCGGCGGCCAGCACGCCCAGCACGCGCTTGGCGCCGTTCGGTCCGTCGACGCTGACCACGTCGGCCTGGCGCGGATCGCGTCCGGCCGGCACCGGCGGCATCAGCGCGGCGTCGCGCGCCAGCGCCGGCCCGATCACCGCGCGCCCATCCGGCGTGCTCACGCGCAGCATGACGCCGTCGGCGCCGATCACGCCGCGCAGCACCGTCTCGACCTCGTGCGGCACGGGCGCGCCCGGCGGCAGCGTGCGCAGCAGCTGGCGCACCAGCAGCGCCTTGTTGATCAGGTCATTGTCGTCGCGCTGGCCCATCTGGTGCGACAGGGTCTGGTGCAGATAGGCGCCGACCGCCACGAACACCGCCGCTGCGATCGCCGCGAACAGCATCCCCAGGCGCAGGGAAATCGAGAGCGGCCTCGCTGCTGGCCGCGCCGCGCGCGCGCTCACTCGCGCACTTCCATCAGGTAGCCCATGCCGCGCACCGTGTGGATCAGCTTGACCGGATACGGATCGTCGACCTTGGTGCGCAGGCGCTTGATCGCGACGTCGACGACGTTGGTGTCGGAATCGAAGTTCATGTCCCAGACCTGCGACGCGATCAGCGAGCGTGACAGCACTTCGCCCTGGCGCCGCGCCAGCAGCTGCAGCAGTCCGTATTCCTTGGGCGTCAGGTCGATGCGATTGGCCGCGCGCGTGACGCGGTGGCGCCGCACGTCGATCTCGAGGTCGGCCACCTTGACGATTTCGGGCTCGCGCACCGGACCGCGGCGCAGCAGCGTGCGTGCGCGCGCCAGCAGCTCAGCGAACGCGAACGGCTTGACCAGGTAATCGTCGGCGCCCAGCTCGAGGCCGCGTACGCGGTCCGGGATCTCGTCGCGCGCGGTCAGGAACAGCACCGGCGTCTGCTTGCGCTCGCGCAGCTTGCCCAGCACGGTCCAGCCGTCCATCTGCGGCAGCATCACGTCGAGCACGATCAGGTCGTAGTCGTGCTCGAGCGCCAGGTGAAGGCCATCCGGCCCGTTGCGCGCCAGGTCGGCGATGAAGCCGGATTCGCTCAGGCCCTTGTGCAGGTAGTCGCCGGTCTTCGGCTCGTCTTCGACAATCAGTATGCGCATGGTGTCCTCCTGCCGTCATTGTGAAGCAAGTCGGCGCTGCTGCGGATGACATCTGCGTCAGCGCTTCGTCATCGATTTGTAATCCGTAAGTCACGAGGCCGTCAGCGCCGCGCTCCTAGACTGGCCTCCATCGCATCACTTTTCAACCACCGCACAAAGGAGAAACGCCATGAACACTTCGATCCGCACCCTGGTCCTGCCGCTGCTGCTCGCCGGCGCCGCCTTCGCCTCCACCAGCGCGCAAGCCATCCCGCGCACCCACGCCGCCGACTATTACGGCACGCTGGACATCAACGCCGCGCCGAACGCCGGCCGCACCATCAAGATCGACGACCACACCCGCTACGTCAACGTGACCGACGGCGACACCGTGCGCTTCGAAGTCGGCGGCCAGAGCTTCACCTTCACCTTCGATGCCTGGAACAGCGTCAACTCGCTCGAGTTGTCCGCCATCGCCCCCGCCGGCGTGAGCGTGCCGAAGGTGCGCATCTACGTCGCGCAGAACCCGACCTACGTGGGCTGAACGGCGACGCCGGCGACATTTGTCATCGAATCGTAACGGACGGGCTCGGAAAATCGGCCTCGCTAGAATGCAACGCAATTTCAACCGAGCTCAGCAATAAGCTCAGCAATAAGGACTAGCGCCATGAACAAGCCACTATTGCGCATCGCATTCGGGCTCTGCCTCGCCGCCGGCGCGGCCGGTGCCGCCAGTGCGCAGGACATGCACCACCACGGCATGGCGATGGCGGACGCCGCCAAGCCTGCAGCGCTTCCGGCCGCCTTCGTCGCCAGCAGCGACAAGCCCTTCCCCAAGCTGATGGACGAGGCGATGGCGATCATGGACCGCGACATGCAGGCCGCGCCCATGAACGGCCAGGCCGGCCACGACTTCGTGACGATGATGCTGCCTCACCACCAGGGCGCGATCGACATGGCCAAGGCCGTGCTGCTGAACACGCAAGACCCGGAACTGCGCAACCTGGCGCTCGGCATCATCGCCGAGCAGCAGAACGAAATCAACGTGATGCGGGCCTGGCTCGCACGCCATCCGCATTGATCCGCATTCACCACTAAGGAGAACCTCATGAAGATGCTGCCCCGCCTGCTGGTCCTGGCCGGCGCCGTCACCGCGGCCCAGGCCGCGCTGGCCCTGCCCTCGCCTTCGGACCGCGTCTACACGGCCGACCAGAACACCAATACTGTCTCGGTGTTCGACCCGTCGACCAACCGCCTGCTGGGCCAGATCGTGCTCGGCAACGAGCGCCCCGACGTGTTGTCTCCCTTGTACCGCGGCGAAGTCAACGTCCACGGCATGGGCTTCTCGCCCGACCACAAGACCCTGATCGCCATCTCGAACGGCTCGAATTCCGTCACCTTCATCGACACCGCCACCAACAAAGTCAAAGGCAAGACCTACGTCGGGCGTTCGCCGCACGAAGGCTTCTTCACGGCCGACGGCAAGGAAGTCTGGGTCGTGGTGCGCGGCGAAGATTACATTTCCGTGATCGATCCGGTCACCTTCAAGGAGACCGGCCGCATCCCGACCGCGGTCGGCCCAGGCATGGTGCAATTCCTGCCGGACGGGAAGCTGGCGTTTGCGGTGTCGAGTTTTACGCCGGAGGTCGACGTCATCGACGTCAAGGCCCATAAGGTGATCAAGCGCATCCCGGTGGTCAGCCCGTTCTCGCCGTTCCTGCAATTCACGCCGGACTTCAAGGAGATGTGGATGACCCATAAGGACGTCGGCAAGGTCACGCGCATCGACACCCGCACGCAGGAAGTGGTCGGCGTGATCGACACCGGCTTCATCACCAACCACCTGGCCTTCGCCAAGGTCGGCGGCAAGGTGTACGGTTACGTGACGGTCGGCGGCGAGAATGTCGTCAAGGTCTACACCACCGACAAAGAAGCGAAGCTGGTGGCGACCATCCCGACCGGCGCGCTGCCGCACGGGATCTGGACCTCGGACGACAGCAGCCGCGTCTACGTCGGCCTGGAAAACGGCGACGGCGCCGAGGTGATCGACACGGCTTTCAACAAGGTCATCGCGCACATGCCGGGCGGCCAGGCGCCGCAGGCGCTGGTGTTCCTGTCCAACGTGGCCGCGCCGGGCAGTACCGAGAACCTGAAGCCGCGCGTAAACAACGATTCGATCAACGTCAAGCTCAAACCGGCGGCCAGCGGCAGCGAGGCCAAGGGCTGGGTGGTGGCGCGTCCGCTCGGCGTGGTCGACGCGATCGAAGTCGCGGTGTTCAAGCTCAAGCCCACCAATGCCTACACGGTCTGGCTGGGCGGCCAGCAGATCGGCGCGCTGCGCACCGACGCCAAAGGCAATGCCGACGTCACCATGATCGGCCCGGTGCGCAGCTTCGGCGCCGCGGCGGGCGCGCAGCCGGCGCCGGGCGCCGTACATTTGTCGGTGGTCGAGGGCACGGGCCAGCCGTCGGCCGGCGGCACGGTGCTGAGCGACTGAGCGGGACCTAGCTCAGACCGGATAGCTCTCCGGGCTACGAAGTTCTGCAAACTGCTCGATGCTGCCGATGCGCACGGTGACGGGATTGAGGATCGCCTGCGGCGACATCGAGCGCCAGGCGAACTTCCACTCCTTTTCGCGGGCGTGGGCCGGCAGCTTCGAGAACGCCAGGCCCAGGCGCGAACGCGCGCCGTATTCGACCGGACCGTCGATGCCGGCCCAGTTGGGCAGCGTGCGCTGCACCGCGCGGTGCAGGCGCTCGCCGAATTCCTCGCTGTTGTGGATGACCAGGCAGGCGTCGGCCGGGCCGAGCACCTCGAACAGCTGCTTGTCCCACACCTGGGAGAACGGCAGCGTCAGGAAGCCGTTGGCCGGCTCCAGCAGGAACTTACCGCTCGACAGGGCCAGCTCGAGCTCGGAGCGCATGCCGTAGCGGTACAGGGTGGGTGGGCGTTGGTAGTCTTGCATGGCGTTCTTTCGATATGGCGATGAGATGCGGTCAGGCACGCAGGCGCTCGTGCATGTGCAGGCGCATGTAGCGGAACGAGATGAATACCTCGCGCAGCAGGAAGCAAAAGCTCAGGATCAGGGTCACCATCGCCACCACGAACATGCCGGCGATGGTCTTGTCGAGCGAGTAGCTGGTGATATCGCCCAAAAACAGCGCGGCGATGATCACGCAGATCAGCAAGCCGCAGCCGGTGCTGGACGTCAGCGCGTAATTGATCAGCTTCCAGCGCTGGTACAGCACGTCGAGCTCCTCGTGGAATTCAAGGTCCGGTCCCTTGCGCAGTTCTTCGCGCAGCACGCGCGTGCGGTCGATGATGCGGCCCAGGCGGTTCAACAGCAGCGTCATCTTGGTGGCGACGCCGGTCAGCAGGAAGACCGGGGCGATCGCGAGCTGGATGACGTGGCCGATGTCGCTGATCTGCAGGTTCAAGCTCATGCCGGTGGATTGCCTTTGTTATAAGTATGTGGGCGTTAGTGTAGCAGCGCGCCGGCGCCCGGTGAAACTCAGTCGAAGCGGCCGTGGCGCTTGAACTGTTCGGTGGCCGCGACCAGCGCACGCGCGATGCCGTGTTCCAGCGCGCCATGGCCGGCGTCCGGGATCATGCGCAGGCGCGAACCCGGCCAGCCCTGGTGCAGGCGATGGGCCGACAGCGGCGGGCAGATCACGTCATAGCGGCCCTGCACGATCACTGCCGGCAGGTGCTTGATGCGGCCCAGGTCGCGCATCAGCTGGTCATCGTCGAGAAAGCCGCCGTTGGCCATGTAGTGCGATTCGAGCCGGCCGACGCCCAGGTCGAGCGTGTCGGACGAGCTTTCGTCCTCCTGCGGCAGCAGGAACACGCGCCGGCCCTCGAAGCGGCTCCAGGCGCGCGCCGCCGGCCAGAACTGCTGCGGATCGTCGCACAGCAGGCGGCTGGCGTAGGCTTGTAACAGGTCGCCGCGTTCCTCGGGCGGAATCGGGGCGATGAATTCGTCGTAGAGCTCAGGGTAGAACCACTGCACGCCGTACAGGAAGAATTCGATCTCCGGCTTGGTGCACAGGAAGATCCCGCGCAGCACGAAGCCGAGGCAGCGCTCGGGATGCGCTTCGCCGTAGGCCAACGCCAGCGTCGAGCCCCAGGAGCCGCCGAACACCAGCCAGCGCTCGATGCCGAACATCGCGCGCAGGCGCTCGATGTCCTCGATCAGCAATTGCGTCGTATTGTCGCGCCATTCGCCCAGCGGCGTCGACTTGCCGGCGCCGCGCTGGTCGAACAGGATCACGCGGTAGGCGCCCGGATCGAAGAAGCGGCGATGCTGCGGCGACAAACCGGCGCCCGGGCCGCCATGCAGGAACAGCACCGGGATGCCGTTCGGATTGCCCACCTCTTCCCAATAAATCGTGTGCAGCGCGTCGACCGCCAGCATGCCGTGGCGGTTCGGGAGAATGGGCGGGAACAGCGACGGCGGGATGGCAGGCATGGCGGATCGGTCTCGATAGGGCGACAGCCGATTGTAGCGTACCGGTCCCGGCTCCAGAAGACCCGGCAGAGTCAGAAGAAGGTGTTCACACCGAAGCGCACCGCGTAATCGTCGTCGACCGCCAGCAACAGCGGCCAACGATCGAAGGTCGTGCACGGGTGCGAGATGCCGCAGCCGACCAGGTCGCCGACCGCCAGCATGGCGTCAGTCGCCTCACCCTCGGGCAGGCGCAGATAGGCGTGCTGGTCGTTCATCTTGACGATCGTGCAGCCGGCCGGCAGCGGCTTGGGCGCGCCCGGGCCCGGCGTGTGGAACAGCAGCGGCGTCGGCAGGCCGGCGTCGTGCGAGGCATCGCGCTTGCCCATGGTCAGAATGGCCAGGCCGGGTTCGGGGCGCGACTGCACCACGCTCCAGATCTCCAGCGCCGGCTGCAAACCCTGGCCGGCCGCCAGGCCTTCGCGCGCATCGAGCTGTTTCAGGTCGCGCTGATAGATGCCGTGGTCGCTGGTGAGATAGCAGCCGCTGCGCAGGATCGGGCGCAGCGGCTTTGATAAACCGTGCAGCTTGCGCAGACCGCGCGCGACCAGGTCGAAATAGCTCGAGCCGCCGGCCGAGACCAGGATTTCGGCGCTTTCGAATAAACCCTCGTCGTCGGCTTCCAAGGTCAGCGCGCACAGGCGGTCGATGAAGTGTTCGACGGCGTGCAAGTCGGCGGCGTAATCGTCGGAGGCAATCAAGCCTTCATAGCCCTCGAAGCCGGCCAGCGCCAGCCCGGGCGCACCCGCGAGCGCGCGCGCGACGGTCAGCGCTTCCTCTTCGGTGCGGCACCCGGCACGTTTGCCCGACAGGCCGAGTTCGACCAGCACCGGCAGCGCGCGTGTGAGGCCATGCGCGGCAACTTCCTCGGCCAGGCGGGATACGCCCGCCAGCGAATCGGCCAGCACCACGCATTCGAAATCCGGATCGCCGTGCAGCAGGCGCAGCACGGTGCGCACGTCGCTGCGTGCGACCAGCTGGTTGGCGATCAGCACGCGGCGCACGCCGAAGCGGTGCGCCACCTGCGTCTGCCGCGCGTTGGCCAGCGTGATGCCCCAGGCGCCGTTGGCCAGCTGGGCGCCGAACAGCTGCGGACTCATGGTCGTCTTGCCGTGCGGGGCCAGCTGCACGCCGTGGCGCTCGCAAAAGGCGCGCATCCAGTCGAGGTTGTGGCGCAGCGCCGCCGTCTTGAGCACGGCGACCGGAAAGCTGGTGTCGCCGTGCAGCACGTTCCAGCCCTGCACGCCGATCGCGCCCTGGCGCAGCGGCGCGTCGATCGGCAAGCCTTTCAGGCCCGGCTGCAACAGTTGTTCGTCCAGGCTGGACAGCGACAGCGCGCCATGGGGTAAGACATGGTGCAGTGGGTTCATGCGTCGCCTTCGTCGGTGGAAGATGGATCGGCTGCGCGGCGGCGCTCGTCGAGCAGGTCGCGCCGCAGCAGGCCCGGCGTTGGCATCACGTCGCGCGCGCCGGGCGTATAAAACACGCCGGTGGCGACGCCGTCCTGCTCCAGTTGCGGCAGCAGCTCGTCGACCAGCTCGCTTAGGGCGAACGATTGCGGTTCGTAGCCGGTCCATTCGTAGTCGACGCAAATGGCGGCGAACTCGCGCTCCGGCCACAACGGGAACACCAGCGTGCCGTCTTCCTTCTTGGCCAACGCCCAGCCCTGGCGGAACAGGCTCCACACGACGCCGCCCTCGACCACGCGCTTGACGAAATATTCATAGCGCTGCGGCCCCGGCAGCATCACGATGGCTTGCACGTGCTTGGTATCGATCGTCATCTGCGTCCCATCCTTTCGATGACGAGCATACGACAAGGCTCGGACGGGCGGCGCAGAACAGGCGGTGCTACTTCAATCGTCGTCCAGCAACTGCTGCAGCCGGCGCGGATAATGATTCAGGAAGTCGCGCGTGACGGCGTAGTGCTCGGTGTCCTCGTAGGCGATCTCGCCGATGCCGCTTGCATCGAAGCTGAGGATTTTGGAACGCGGATAGGCCAGCAGGATCGGCGAATGGGTGGCGATGATGAATTGCGCGCCTCCCTTGACCAGCTCGTCGATCACGGTCAGCGCGACCAGCTGGCGGTTCGGCGACAGCGCCGCTTCCGGCTCGTCGAGCAGGTACAGGCCGTCGCCGCTGAAGCCCTGCATCACGTCCATGAAGGACTCGCCGTGCGAGCGCAGGTGCAAGTGCGGCGCGGGTGGCGAACCAGGTTCTTTCGCCACTTCGTCCAGATAAGTGAATACGTTGAACAGGCTTTCGGCGCGCAGGAAATAGGAGAAGCGCGGCCGGCGCCAGCCGCGGACCACCTTCAGCACCTGGTGCAGCGGCGACACGGCCTGCTGCGCGCGATGCACGTTGCGCGTGCCACCCTCGGCCGGCATGCCGAGCGCCACCGCGATCGCCTCCAGCACGGTCGACTTGCCGGCGCCGTTTTCGCCGACAAAGAAGGTGACGTCGGGATGCGGCTCGAGCACGCCGAGCGCGCGCACGGCCGGGATCGAGAACGGATACGACTCAAGGTCGATGTCGGCGGCGGGATCGATGGCGACCGAGCGCAGGTAGGGCTTGGCGGTGAGCAGCGGCATGCAGTGGCTCCAGAAACGGCAGCTCCAAATTCCAGAAACGGCGGCTCCAAATACGTCGCCCCGACGAAGGTCGGGGCCCATGCTGAGCTGAGCGGAGATGCTCAGTGTGTATGGACCCCGGCCTGCGCCGGGGCGACGGTGGTGGTACGACGGCAGCAGACTTACTGCATGTGCTGCCCGCCGTTGATCGCGATGTTCGCGCCGGTCACGAACGCGGCTTCGTCCGACGCCAGGTAAGCGACCAGACCGGCGACTTCGTCCGGCTTGCCCAGACGGCCCATCGGAATCTGCGGAATGATCTTACTTTCCAGCACCTCGGCCGGGATCTCGGTGACCATCTTGGTGCCGATGTAGCCCGGCGAGATGGTGTTCACGGTCACGCCCTTGCGCGCCACTTCCAGCGCCAGCGCCTTGGTGAAGCCATGGATGCCGGCCTTGGCCGCCGAATAGTTGGTCTGGCCGAAAGCGCCTTTCTGGCCGTTGACCGACGAGATGTTGATGATCCGGCCCCAGCCGCGCTCGACCATACCGTCGGCCACCGGCTTGGTCATGTTGAATACGGAATCCAGGTTGGTCCGCATGACCGCATCCCAATTGACCTTGTCCATCTTCTTGAAGGTCATGTCGCGCGTGATGCCGGCATTGTTGACCAACACGTCGATCGGACCGACTTCCTGCGTCACCTTGGCGATGCAGGCTTGCGCCGAATCGTAATCGGCGACGTCGCACTCGTAGGCCTTGAAGTCGTGGCCCTGTTCCTTCATCGAGGCCAGCCAGCCCTCGGCCTTCTTGCTACCCGGTGAATAGGTGGTCACGACCGTGTAGCCCAGTGCGGCCATCTTGACGCAGATCGCTTCACCCAAGCCACCCATTCCACCCGTCACCAATGCAACTCGATTAGCCATTTGTCTTCTCCTAGTTTTTCATTGTAGGTACAACGACGCGTTATTCTGCTCGTTTTGTTCTGCTTTTTCCGCTACCGTGCGCAGCTCTCCGAGGGCCGCGCATCATGCCCGAAAACCCTGTTTATTAGCGCTCGATTGCCAGCGCCACGCCCATGCCGCCGCCGATGCACAGGCTGGCCAGGCCCTTCTTGGCATCGCGCCGGACCATTTCGTGGATCAGGGTCACGAGCACGCGCGCGCCCGAGGCGCCGATCGGGTGGCCGAGTGCGATCGCGCCGCCGTTGACGTTGATCTTGCTGGTGTCCCAGCCCATCTGCTTGTTGACCGCGACGGCCTGGGCAGCAAACGCTTCGTTGATTTCCATCAGGTCGAGGTCTTCGTGCGTCCAGCCGGCCTTTTCCAGGCACAGGCGGGCGGCCGGAACCGGGCCCATGCCCATGATCGCCGGGTCCAGGCCGGACAGGGCATAGGCCTTGATGCGCGCCAGCGGGGTCAGGCCGAGCTCCTTGGCCTTCGAGGCCGACATCATGATCACCGCGGCGGCGCCGTCGTTGATGCCCGATGCATTGCCGGCGGTGACGCTGCCTTCCTTGTTGAACGCCGGACGCAGGCTCGATAAACCTTCCAGCGTGGCGCCGTGCTTCGGGTACTCGTCGGTATCGAAGATGGTCGGGCCTTTCTTGGACGGGATCTCGATCGGGATGATCTCGTCCTTGAACTTGCCGGCCTTCATGGCGGCTTCGGCCTTGTTCTGCGAGGCCAGCGCGAATTCGTCCTGCTCCTGGCGCGAAATCTCGTACTTGCGCGCGACGTTTTCGGCGGTCACGCCCATGTGGTACTGGTTGTAGGCGTCCCATAGGCCGTCGACGATCATGGTGTCGGTCAGCTTGGCGTCGCCCATGCGGAAACCGTCGCGCGAGCCATTCAGCACGTGCGGCGAGGCGCTCATGTTTTCCTGGCCGCCGGCGATAACGATCTCGGCATCGCCGCACTTGATGGCCTGGGCCGCCAGGTGGGTCGCGCGCAGGCCGCTGCCGCACACCACGTTCAGGGTCGACGCAGGGACGCTGTCGGGCATGCCGGACTTGATCACGGCCTGGCGCGCCGGGTTCTGGCCGGCGCCGGCGGTCAGAACCTGGCCCATGATGACTTCGCTGACTGAAGCCGGGTCGATGCCGGTCTTGGCCAGCAGATGCTTGATCACTTGCGCGCCCAGTTCGGTAGCCGGAATTTTAGCGAGCGTGCCGCCGAATTTGCCGATTGCAGTACGGCCGGCGGCCACGATTACGACGTCTTCCATTTCGATCTCCGGTAACCCGGCCCCTGCGGCCGGGGTTTTTATTGAACAGGTTTCTATCCATTCGCCATAGACTTGGACAGAAAGTCAACAATGTTAACGATCTTGCTTAGATATTGTTTGAGCAAAATCAATCTTATCAGCTTATTCAGCCAAAAGAACAAGCGTTTATCCGAATTGACTTATTGCAGAGCATCCACTTTTTTCATTCGGGTTTTGGCTGAGGAAACACACGTTGCTCCCTATGACAGACGGTCAGAAAATGCTTTTCCCCACGGGTAACAACACAGTAGAATGCTCGGGCTAAGCCAACCTGAACGTTCTATGCCCAAAAGCCCGAGCTCCCTCCCGATCGAAATCAAGATCTCCACGGTCGTGGCCATTTCGACCATCCTGCATTCCGCCGACCCGATCGCCATCGACGCCGCGCTCAAGCAGATGACCGGAGGTGTCTCGGATTTCTTCGAAGATGAATTCGCCGTCATCGACGTCGCCGCCCTCGCCGACGAGGCGGCGCAGGTCGATTGGCCGGCGCTGGTCGGGCTGCTCAAACAATATCGCCTGAACGCGGTCGCAGTGCGCGGCGCGCCGGCCGGCGCGCATGCGGTGATCCGCACGCACGGCTTGTTCCTCGACGAGGGCAGCAGCGGCTCGCACGTCGGCGCCCAGCGCGAACGCGAAGCGGCGCCCGCGAGCGAAACGGCGCCCGCGCCCGCACCGGCCGCGGCGCCCGCACCCGTGCCGGCACCTGCGCCTGCTACACTGCCGCCGGCGCCGCAGCAAGCGATGATCATCGACACGCCGGTGCGCGCCGGCCAGCGCATTTACGCGCGCGGCACCGACCTGATCATCACGGCGGTGGTCAACAACGGCGCCGAGATCATCGCCGACGGCAGCATCCACGTGTATGCCCCGCTGCACGGACGCGCGCTGGCCGGCGCGTCGGGCGATGCCGGCGCGCGCATTTTCGCGCTGGCCTTGGAGCCGGAACTGGTGTCGATCGCCGGCGTGTACCGGACCTTCGATGATGGTTTCCCTGCGGAACTATCACGCCAGCCGGCACAAATCCGTTTGGTTGGTGACCGAATCGATATATCATCGCTGGGTTCGGGACAAAGAAACTGAGCGCCCCCCAGCACAGATTAGAGACAGATAAGGATTTATTTTTTCCATGGCACGAATTATCGTTGTGACGTCCGGTAAGGGCGGTGTGGGCAAAACCACCTCGAGCGCCAGCTTCTCGACCGGCCTGGCGATGCGCGGCCACAAGACCGTCGTGATCGACTTCGACGTCGGCCTGCGTAACCTCGACCTGATCATGGGCTGCGAACGCCGCGTGGTGTACGACCTGATCAACGTCATCAATAAAGAAGCGTCGCTGACCCAGGCGCTGATCAAGGACAAGCACTCCGACAACCTGTACATCCTGCCGGCCTCGCAGACCCGCGACAAGGACGCGCTGAGTGAAGAAGGCGTCGAACAGGTGCTGAACGAACTGGTCAAGATGGACTTCGAGTTCATCATCTGCGATTCGCCGGCCGGTATCGAGCACGGCGCGCTGATGGCCCTGACCTTCGCCGACGAAGCGATCATCGTCACCAATCCGGAAGTGTCGTCGGTGCGCGATTCGGACCGCATCCTCGGCATCCTGCAGGCTAAGTCGCGCCGCGCCCAGAGCGGCGGCGAGCCGGTCAAGGAACACCTGTTGATCACGCGCTACTCGCCGCGCCGCGTCGAGAACGATGAGATGCTGTCGTACCAAGACGTGCAAGAAATTTTGCGCATTCCTTTGATTGGTATCATCCCGGAGTCGGAAGCCGTCCTGCACGCTTCGAACCAGGGCAATCCGGCGATCCACTTCAAGGACACCGACGTGGCCCAGGCTTACCAGGACGTGGTGACGCGTTTCCTCGGCCAGGAAGTGCCGCTGCGCTATACCCACTACGAAAAACCGGGCTTCCTGCAGCGTCTGTTCGGAGCAAAGTGATATGGCGCTGCTTTCATTCCTGTTTCCTCAGAAACAGAAAAGTGCGGGTGCAGCCAAGGAAAGGCTGCAGATCATCATTGCCCACGAGCGCGGCGTGCGCGGCGGTCCGGATTTCCTGCCGGCGCTGCATCGCGAACTGATCGAAGTGATCTCGAAGTACACCAAGGTCAACGCCGAGGACATCAAGATTTCGCTCGACCGCCAGGGCAACCTGGAAGTGCTGGACGTCAACGTCGTCCTGCCGGACGCATAATCTTGTCGCCCTGGCGTAGGCCGGGGCTCATGCTGAGCTTGCAATTTCAGACATCAAGTATGGATCCCGGCCTGCGCCGGGATGACACTGGTCAAACCGGCTCGGCCTTGATCGCCACTTCCCGCGCCACCCGCACGCACGCCTCGATGTGCTGATTGCCCATCCTGCGAAATAGCGCGAATCCGATCGCCGCCGAGGCGATCTGCCCCGCCAGCGGCACCACCTTCGCCGCCGACTTCGCCGCCAGGCGCGTGCCCATCTTCTGTAACACTTTCAGCACCAGTTCCTTGGTCACCAGCTTGCCGACCAGCATCCCACCCAGCGTGCCGACCGCCTCGTAAGCCGCGACCCGCATGCGCGGCTGCAGCCGCTCGATCTGTTCCGGCGTCAAACCGAATGCGCGGTTGATGTCTTCGATCATGCTGGCGAAGCTGGTCAAATCTGCCACGATGTCGATGCCCGGCAGCGGCACCGCAGCCACCCCGGCCGACAGGGCGGCGCGCTTGCGCACCAACGCCAGGCAGCGATTGCGCACGGCGTCGATATCGGCGTCCGTGGTCGGTAGCAATACCAGTTCGCCATCCTGTTGTTTTTTATTCCCAAACATAGTGACTCCCCAAAACTCACGGTCCAGATGGCCTGCACAGAGTGTAGCGCGGAACTGTATTCACACTTCAACACGACTGTGACGCGTTTCCCCAACGGAAATGTGACTTTGTGTGATTTATATGTAGCCTGTAATTTTAAAAGTCTGCTATATTCTGAGCAACTGTAGGAATGATCCTACAGTTCTCCTTGCCGCAATTCCATACTCCAATGCACATGAAAATAGCCGTACTGGACAACGACAATGCCCAGGCAGAACTGATCTGCCAGGTTCTGAATGGCGCCGGGCATAGTTGCCAGGCCTTCGACAACGGCAAGGAGCTGCTGTCGCAATTACGCAAGGACAGCGCCGACCTGCTGATCCTGGACTGGCAAGTCAACGACGTGCCGGCGCCGGAATTGCTGCGCCGCGCCAAAGAGAAAATGGCGGCCAATACGCCGACCATGTTCCTGGCCGGCAGCTCGGCCGAGGACGACATCGTGGCGGGCGTCACCGCCGGCGCCGACGATTACCTGGTCAAGCCGCTGCGCCGCGGCGAACTGGTCGCGCGCACCCAGGCGCTGCTGCGCCGCGCCTATCCGTCGCAGAACGGCGCCGAAATGCTGCAGTTCGGCCCCTACACCTTCGAAACCCGCCCCGGCCGGCTGACGATGGACGGCGAGGCGATCGACGTGACGCACAAGGAATTCAACCTGGCCCTGCTGTTTTTCCGCAACCTGGGCCGCCCGCTGTCGCGCGCCTACATCCACGAGTCGATCTGGGTGCGTGAAACCGCAGTGCCGTCGCGCACGATGGACACCCACGTCTCGCGCGTGCGCAACAAACTGCAGCTGCGTCCGGAAAACGGCTACCGCCTGGTGCCGGTCTACAGCTACGGCTACCGGCTGGAAAAGCTGGGCGCGTGAAGCCCCGCCCGCATCGCGGTATAATGGGCAGACTGCACAATTTTTGATCACCCATGCAACTGCTCGCCGTCGGCCTGAACCACAACACTGCACCGGTCTCGCTGCGCGAGCAACTGGCGCTGGGGCCCGAGCACCTGGGCGAAGCGGTGCAGGCGGCGCGCAACTGGTTCTCGCGTATCGATACCAACGGCGCCTATGGTGCGGCGCAGCAGACGGCGCATTACGCCGCGCATCATGCAGATGAGGCCGCCCTGCTCTCCACTTGCAACCGCACCGAGCTGTACGCTGCCAGCGCGGCGCCTGACCCGCTCGACGCTTGTGCGCACTTCCTCGCCGATTATCGCGAGCTGAATTACGCCGAGCTGCGCCCGCACCTGTACATGCTGCCGCAGCACGACGCCGTCCGTCACGCGTTCCGCGTCGCCTCCGGCCTCGATTCGATGGTGCTGGGCGAAGCGCAGATCCTCGGCCAGATGAAGGATGCGGTGCGCGTCGCCGAGGAAGCCGGCGGCCTGGGCACCTATCTGCATCAGCTGTTCCAGCGCAGCTTCGCGGTGGCCAAGGAAGTGCGCAGCAATACCGAGATCGGCGCCCACAGCGTCTCGATGGCTGCCGCCGCGGTGCGCCTGTCCGAGCGCATTTTCGATTCCGTCAGCGAGCAGAACGTGCTGTTCATCGGCGCCGGCGAAATGATCGAGCTGTGCGCGACCCACTTCGCGGCCCACAACCCGAAATCGATCACGATCGCCAACCGCACTTTGGAACGCGGCGAATCGCTGGCGGGCCGCTTCGCCGGCCGCGCGATCCGGTTGGCCGACCTGCCCGAGCAGCTGCCGCAGTTCGACATCGTGATTTCCTCGACTGCCTCGACCCTGCCGTTGATCGGCAAGGGCCTGGTCGAGCGCGCCATTAAGGCGCGCCGCCACCGCCCGATGTTCATGGTCGACCTGGCGGTCCCGCGCGACATCGAGCCCGAAGTCGGCCGCCTGAACGACGTGTTCTTGTATACGGTCGACGACCTGGCCGAAGTGGTGCGCACCGGCGTCGAAAGCCGCCAGGCAGCCGTGGCCCAGGCCGAAGCCATCATCGAGACGCGCGTGCAATCGTTCATGCACTGGGTCGGCGACCGCGCCGTGGTGCCGGTCATCCGCGATCTGCACGACTCCAGCGAAAACCTGCGCCTGGCCGAACTCGAACGCGCCAAGAAACTGCTCGCCAAGGGCGAAGACCCGGAAGCCGTGCTCGAAGCTTTATCGAAAGGCCTGACCGCCAAGTTCCTGCACGGTCCGCAGCAGGCGCTGCACCGTGCCCAGGGCGACGAACGCGCGCGCCTGGCCAGCCTGCTGCCCCAGCTGTTCCGCGGCCGCCGCTAGCGCCGCCCCTCTCCCGCCTCATCCGCCGCAGCATCCACCTTACTGCGGCAGCCCTTCATTTCACCGAGTTCCGAACACATGAAACCATCCATGCTGTCCAAGCTGGACCAATTGGCCAACCGCCTCGTCGAGCTGGACGAACTGCTGTCGCTCGAGAGCGCGACGTCCAACATGGACAGCTACCGCAAGATGACGCGCGAGCACGCAGAGCTCGGCCCGCTGGTCGAGGTCTACCACCGCTACCAGACCGCGCAGGCCGACCTCGAGGCTGCGCAGGAGATGCTGCTCGATCCCGAGATGAAGGAGTTCGCGCAGGACGAGATCGAAGCCGCGCGCGCGCGCCTGGTCGAACTCGATCTGGAACTGCAGAAAATGCTGCTGCCGAAAGACGAGAACGACGAGCGCAACATCTTCCTCGAGATCCGCGCCGGCACCGGCGGCGACGAATCCGCGCTGTTCGCCGGCGATTTGCTGCGCATGTACACCCGCTACGCCGAGCGCAACCGCTGGCAAGTGGAGATGGTGTCGGAGTCGCCGTCCGACCTGGGCGGCTATCGCGAAGTCATCGTGCGCCTGGTCGGCACCGGCGCCTATTCGAAACTGAAATTCGAATCGGGCGGCCATCGCGTGCAGCGCGTGCCGGCCACCGAGACGCAGGGCCGCATCCACACCTCGGCCTGCACCGTGGCCGTGATGCCGGAAGCGGACGAGGTCGAGGACGTCGACATCAACCCGGCCGACCTGCGCATCGACACTTATCGGGCCAGCGGCGCCGGTGGCCAGCACATCAACAAGACCGACTCCGCGGTGCGCATCACCCACTTGCCCACGGGAATAGTGGTCGAGTGCCAGGACGACCGCAGCCAGCACAAGAACAAGGCGCAGGCAATGAAAGTGCTGGCGGCGCGCATCAAGGACGTGCAGATCCGCGAACAGCAGAGCAAGGAAGCGGCGACGCGTAAAAGCCTGATCGGCTCGGGCGACCGCAGCGAGCGGATCCGCACCTACAACTTCCCGCAGGGCCGCCTGACCGATCACCGCATCAACCTGACGCTGTATAAACTGGACATGATCATGGATGGCGACCTGAACGAGCTGACGAGCGCACTGTCGGCCGAGCACCAGGCCGAGCAGCTGGCGGCGTTGGGCGATTAAGCATCGCATAATGCTTCTTGTGCGAAAATCGCAAGATCGTCCACGCTACCGAACCAGACCATGCCCACGTCCCGCAACGCCCTGCTCACCATCGCCGCCGTCAGCGTCGCCCTGATCGGCGCCGCTCTCTACCTGCAGCACGTCAAGGAGATGCAGCCCTGCCCGCTGTGCGTGATCCAGCGCTACCTGTTCCTGGGCATCGCGGTGTTTGCGCTGATCGGCGCGCTGGCCCGCAAGGTCAAGCTGTTCACCGGCTTGTCCCTGCTGTGCGCGCTGGGCGGCCTGGGCGTGGTCGGCAAGCACCTGTACGTGCTGGCGCATCCCGGCTTCTCGTGCGGCATCGATCCGATGGAAACCGTGCTGAACAAGATTCCAACCGCCACCATGCTGCCCTGGCTGTTCCGCGCCGACGGCCTGTGCGAAGCGGCCCAGGAACCGGTGCTCGGCCTGAACGTGCCGCAGTGGTCGGCCGTGTGGTTCGTGCTGCTGACCCTGGCCCTGATCTGGGTGCTGGTGCGCCGCGCGCGCTGATCGCATCGCGCTGATGGCATCGAATATGCAGCCGATGAACGTCCAAGCCGGCGCCAGCGTCCAGGCCACCCTGCTCGCGCTGCCGCTCGATCCGCTCGAAAACCGCATCCTGCTGTGCGAGGCCACCGGCCTGTCGCGCGTGCAGCTGATCACCCAGGCCGAGCGGCCACTGTCTCTTGAGGAAGCCGCGCGCCTGACGCAACTGGTGGCGCGGCGCCTAACCGGCGAACCGATCGCGTATATCCTCAAGCGACGCGAATTCTTCGGCCTCGATTTCGAAGTCAACGACGCCGTGCTGATCCCGCGCCCGGACACGGAGCTCATCGTCGAACTCGCACTGGAACGCCTGCCGCCGCAGGGCCGCATGCTCGACATGGGCACCGGCAGCGGCGCGATCGCGGTCGCGTGCGCGCACACGCGTGCGGACGCGCGCGTGACCGCGCTCGACGTCAGCGAGGCCGCCCTGGCGGTCGCGCGGCGCAATGCCGCCGCCAACGGCGCCACCGTGCGCTTCCTGCGCAGCGACTGGTTCAACGCACTGGGTGCCGATGCCGACGAGCGCTTCGAGCTGATCGCTTCGAATCCGCCCTACATCGCGGCCGGCGACGAACACTTATCGCAGGGCGACCTGCGCTTCGAGCCGAGCGGCGCCCTGACCGACCATGCCGATGGCTTGTCGGCGCTGCGCATCATCATCGCGGGCAGTCCGCGCCATCTGGTCGCAGGCGGCTGGCTGTTGTTAGAGCACGGCTACGACCAGGCCGCTGCCGTGCGCGCGCTGCTGGCCGCCGGCGGTTTCACCGACGTGCAGAGCTGGCGCGATCTGGCCGGCATCGAGCGGGTCAGCGGCGGGCGTCTGGCCTAGTCGCCGGTCGCCAACCCGGCGCTTTGAAGTTGTCTGGTTTGCTAGAATCCGCCCTTCCCTCCGGAGTCTCGCATGCGCCCGTTGTTTGCCGCCCTGATCCTGCTGAGCCCCTTGCCCGCGCTGGCCGGCGGCGGCGCGGCCGATCGCGCGGACCGGGGCGCGCCCAGGCAGACGGCCGAGCAGCCCGGCGCCGCACCTGAAGACGCCGGCACCCAGGCGCGCGCCCTGTTCGAACGCGACTGGCAGTGGCGCCTGCAGCACAATCCCGAGCTCGCCACGCGCATCGGCGACCACCGCTACGACGGCCAGCTGGCCGACACCTCGCTCGCCTTTGCTGCCCGCCGCATCGAACACGCGCGCCGCATGCTCGAGCGGGCGCGCCGTATCGACTTCGCGCAGTTGAGCGACGCCGACCGGCTGTCCTGGGAACTGTTCCTCGACGACCAGGAGCGCATCCTGGCGCGCGCCGCGTTCCTGCCCTTCGATCCCGAACCGATCAGCGCCCAGGACGGCCTGCAGTTCCGCCTACCGCAGCTGATCGCCGAGATGCCGTTCGTGAGCGAGGACGATTACCGCAACTATGTATCTCGCCTGCGCGCGCTGCCGCACCACGTCGACGGCATCGTCGAGCAGATGCGAGAAGGCATGCGCACCGGCTGGGTCGCACCGAAAGCCGTAATGGCCGCGCTTCCCGGCCAGCTGAAAAGCCTGCGCGAGCACCTGGCTGACGGCGCGGTCGGCGCGCCGCTGCGGGCGCTGCCCGCGACACTGCCGCCGGAGGCGCGCGAGCGCATCGCCGCGGATGGCCAGGCGGCGCTGCAGACGGCCGCCGGCGCGCTGCAAAAGCTCGAGGATTTCGTGCGCACTGATTATCTGCCGGCCGCGCGCGCGACCATTTCGGCCTCGAACCTGCCGGGCGGTGCGGCCTGGTACGCGCTGCTGGTGCGGGATGCGACCACGACCAACCTCACGCCGAACGAGATCCACGCGCTCGGCCTGCAGGAAGTCGCACGCATACGCGACGAGATCGGGGCGCTGACGCCGCGCACCGGCTTTCGCGGCAGCTACGCGCAATTCCGGGTGTTCGTGCGCAGCGATCCGCGCCTGTTCTTCAGTGATCCGCAAGCGCTGCTGGCGCGCTACCGCCGCACCCTGGTGCGTGCGCAGGCGCAGTTGCCGCTGCTATTCAACGCCATCCCGGCCGAGGAACTGGCGGTCAAACCGGTTCAGGACGGCGGCGCCGAGGCCCAGGGCGGCGCCTATTATCAAGCCGGCACCGCGGAGCGCATCGCCGCGCTGGTGGTCAACACCTCGCGCCTGAATACCCGGCCGATGTGGGAAGTCGAAACGCTGGCCCTGCACGAAGGCACTCCCGGCCACCACCTGCAGGTCGCGCGCGCGCACGAGCTGACGCAACTGCCGGCGTTTCGCCGCTACGGCTGGTACGACGCGTTCGGCGAAGGCTGGGCGCTGTACGCGGAAGGGCTGGGACCGGAGCTGGGCCTGGGACGCGATCCATTCTCGCGCTTCGGGACGCTGGCCGACGAGCAGCTGCGCGCGGCGCGCCTGGTCGTCGACACCGGCATCCATGCGCTCGGCTGGACGCGCCAGCAAGCCGTGGACTACCTGAACGCCAACACCGTCAACCCGGCGCCGGACAACGAGCTCGAAGTCGAGCGCGCGATCGCCCATCCGGCCCAGGTGCTGGCGTATAAAATCGGCCAGTTGCGCATCCTGGCGTTGCGGCGCCAGGCCGAAAGCGCGCTCGGCCCGCGCTTCGACGTGCGCGCCTTCCACGATGCGCTGCTCGGCAACGGCGCCCTGCCGCTGGACCTGCTGGAACGGCAAATGCGCGCCTGGATCGCGGCCCAGGCCACGCCCACCACGCCGGCGCCGGCGGTCCCCACGGCACCGGCGCAAACGCCGTCCCCGGCAGCGGCGCCAGGGCCGCCGAATCATTGAATCGTTAACAAAAAAGTCACGCATCGGGTGCATACTGCTAAATTGAGAACCCTCCGGCGCGCTTGGCGTTTTTCGGTTAATCTCTGCACCTCATCTGCAATCGAACCGTTTCAAAATTGTCATGGCAAGGCACTGTTACTGGGCCAGGACCATTTTGAAATGGCTTCTCAAGAAAGGAAATCCTGTGTCGAACCAATTATCACGCCGCCTCGCCCTGCTGGACGATGATGCCCACCGCGGCCTGCTGCTGCAGGGCCTGCGCGGCATCGAGCGCGAGACGTTGCGCGTCGACCAGCAGGGACACCTGGCGCGTACGCCGCACCCGGCGCAGCTCGGCGCCGCACTCACCCACTCGCAGATCACCACCGATTACGCGGAAGCCCTGCTCGAATTCATCACCCCGGCCGAGCACGACATCGGCCTGGCGCTCAACCGCCTCGACGCCGTCCACCGCTTCGCCTACACCAAGCTGGGCGACGAAATGCTGTGGAGCCAGTCGATGCCGTGCGACCTGCCGTCCGAGGAAGAGATCGAGATCGCCTGGTACGGCGAATCGAACATCGGCATGCTCAAGCACGTGTACCGGCGCGGCCTGGCGCTGCGCTACGGTAAGGCCATGCAGTGCATCGCCGGCATCCACTACAACTACTCGCTGCCGGAACAGCTGTGGAAGGTAATCGCCGAGCACGAAGGCATCGCCGAGGAACGCCGCCATGCGCTGCGCGACTTCCAGTCCGAGAGCTACATCGCGATGATCCGCAACTTCCGCCGCTACAGCTGGCTGCTGATGTACCTGTTCGGCGCGTCTCCGGTGCTGGCCAAGGGCTTCCTGCGCGGCCGCACGCACCAGCTCGAAACGCTGTCCGACGATACCTTGTACCTGCCCTATGCGACCAGCCTGCGCATGAGCGACCTGGGCTACCAGAACGATGCCCAGTCCGGCCTGCGCCCGCACGAGAACAGCCTGGAAAGCTACGTCAGCTCGCTGATGGACGCGGTCAACCGCCCGTATGCGCCATACCAGGAACTCGGCACCAAGAAGGACGGCGAGTGGATCCAGCTGTCCACCAACATCCTGCAAATCGAGAACGAGTACTACTCGACGATCCGCCCGAAGCGCGTGATCCGCACCGGCGAGCGTCCGGTGCAGGCGCTGTGCAACCGCGGCGTGCAGTACATCGAAGTGCGCTGCCTGGACGTCGACCCGTTCGAACCGGTCGGCATCGCGCTCGAGACCGGCCGCTTCCTCGACGCCTTCCTGCTGTTCTGCGCGCTCGAGGAAAGCCCGCTGATCAACGCGATGGAAGGACAGATCCACGCGCGCAACTTCGCGCGCACCGTCAAGGAAGGCCGCAAGCCCGGCCTGACCCTGACGCGCGACGACCAGGAGGTCGAGCTGACCGAATGGGCCGACCAGCTGCTCGAGCGCATCCGCCCGCTCGCCGAGCTGCTCGACAGCGAGCACAATTACAAGGGCGCGCACGTCGACTCGCTGGAACACCAGAAGGCCAAGGTCGCCAACCCGGCCTTGACGCCGTCGGCGCGCGTGCTGGACGAAGTGCGCGCGCTCGGCTCGTTCGCCAAGTTCGGCCTGCGCCAGAGCGAGCTGCATGCGAAAACGCTGCGCGCCGACCCGCTGATGCCGGCCGAGATCGCCGCCTTCGACGAGCAGGCGCAAGCCTCGCTGGCCGAGCAGGCCGAGATCGAACGCAACGACACCGGCAGCTTCGACGATTTTGTGGCGGCGTATAACAGCAGTACACTGTGCGGTAATAGCTGATCTGCGTCGCCCCGGCGCACAAGCACCGTCGCCCCGGCGCAGGCCGGGGCCTATACGGAAGTGCCGGCTTCGGTAACGTCGTATGGATCCCGGCCTTCGCCGGGATGACGCGTCAGTGCGTAACCGCTCGTATCCCGAGGACGCCTTGCTGACCTTCTTCAACGAACACCACACGCAGCACGCGCCGCGCTTCGAACTCTCCGGCGGCGAGCGCATTCCCCCTTCCGAACGCCCTGAGCGCATCGACGCCGTCGCGCAGGAATTCACGCGGCGCGGTCTGGGCCGCATCGTGACGCCGCACGGCGTGTCGCTGGCCTCGCTCGAACGCGTGCACACGCCGCGCTACCTGCACTTCCTGCGCAGCGCCTGGAGCAATTGGACCGCGCTCGATCCGGCCAACCTCGAACGCGACGTGCGGCCCGGCGTGTGGCCGGCGCGCGGCATGCGCCACGACATCGAACCGGATAACTTCGGCGGGCGCCTCGGCTTGTACGCCGGCGACAACGACACGCCGATCACGGCCGGCACCTGGACCGCCGCCAAGACCGGCGCCGACTGCGCGGTCAATGCCGCGCACGCGCTGCGCCTGGGCCAGCCGAGCAGCTTCGTGTTGAGCCGCCCGCCCGGCCACCATGCCGGCGCCGACACCTTCGGCGGCTTCTGCTTCCTCAACAACGCCGCCCTGGCCGCCCAGCACCTGCTGGATGACGGCCTGCAGCGCGTGGCCATCCTCGACGTCGACTACCACCACGGCAACGGCA
>Ga0308160_10001772_pt1 | contig 28547 bp, 27 predicted proteins | sample PhyFR1_FD_201036 | JGI IMG/M metagenome (GOLD analysis project Ga0308160, IMG submission 201036) | Phyllosphere microbial communities from UC Gill Tract Community Farm, Albany, California, United States - DLSLF.R1 | ecosystem: Host-associated > Plants > Phyllosphere > Unclassified | place: USA... | reverse complement strand
CCCCTCGCCCGCGGGCGCGGGGGGGGGGGCGCGGCCCCCGGGGGCCGCCCCCCCCCCCCCACCCGAGTGTCAAGAGAAGCGCAGCCAAGAGCCCTACCACTGCTTCTGGAGCGGGTGGATGATGGTGCCCATCTGTGGCGAGGGGCGCGCGCGGAAGAGTGGGCAGGGGTCAGCGACGGCGTCGGCAAGGCGCGGCAAAAGAGACACCCTGGGACGCACCTTGGTGACAACGCGCGGCATCGTCGCCTTCTGGACGGTCGCCCGGGTCGACCACTCGGAGCCGACAGCGCCCCGGAGGCTGGCCTCGTACTGGGCCGCACTCGTGAAGGGATAGGGCAGGTCCTTGGTCATGTGCTTGGCCGCCTTCTTGTCTTTCTTCTCCGAGATGATGACGTGCGACTTCTGGAAGTCGCGCCGTTTCGAGACATCGACGCCTGGCACGTGCTTGATGTGCTTCTTGTTCGTCTTTGACTTCTTGACGCCACGGCCGCCCCACGAGCCCTGCGAAGAGAGGAAGATGATGCCGAGTCGAGGCTGTCAGCAAACGAGGGGCTGGCTCGAAGGCGCGCCGTTGAAGGGGACGTACCCAACCGGGCAGACTTGTATCGACGTCCTGCGGCTTGTCGCGGTCCTCCTCCTTGCGCTTCTCCTCGGCAAAGTCCTGCGTTGATGTCGTGAGAAGTGTCAGCTCCGAGCCCGAAAGCCAGCCTAAAAAGAGAATTTCTTCGACGGCGACGCACTTCAAGGACGTTGTCGCCCGCAAAGGCCTGCGCGACGAGGTCACGCTGGCGCAGGGCTAGCGGCCCTCTGCGCTCGTGGTCATCCTCGCTCTCCTCATCCTCGATCTCTTCGACGCGAGCCCGGCCCTTGCCCTTGTCAGCCGTCTTCCTCGATGGGGCGAGCGAGACCTGCGAGGGGTCGATGTCGACCATGGCGTCGTCCTGCTCGCGCTCCCGCGCCTCGTCGACTTTGCCGAGCGACTTCTTGAAGGTCTTGACCGACTTTTCCGCCGCGCTCGCCTCCTTGCCGGAGACGGCATTCTTTTTGCGCGAGATCTTGGACGACGACGCCCCGGCCGTCAACCACGGGTTGGCCGTCGACTCGGGCTCGGTCGAGATCATGAAGGACGGCCGCGGCTGGGCCGCCGCGAGCGGCGGCGAGCCAGAGAGATTCGACGACTGGAGCGTCGCGGTCGAGACGTCGGATGCCGGAGGCCGGACGTGCTTAGGAATCTGCCATGCGGAGTAACAGCAGAGGAGGGCCAGAAGAGGGAGGTCAGCTGCTTGGCCATACGCCGACCCGGACGGTCTGGAACGCACAGTGACGACGCTCTGGCCGTAGACCTGGCGACCGGCGTTGCCTCCGACCGTCGTGAAGGCCTGGCGCGGCCCGTCGTCCTCGTCGTCGTCAGCAGGGCCCTCGCCGTCCTCGGCGCCGATGTGATCCATCTCGCGCCGGAAGTCGTCGACGGCGCCCTCGGCGTGGTCGGCCGCCCGCTTGCGGGCGTCCGTCATGAACTTCATCTGGAAGAGGCCGCTCTTGGTCTTGATCTCCTCGTCAGGACCCTGGTCGATGCCGTCGATCTCGGTGAAGGCGCGCTCGCGGAGCGTCTCGAGGTCCTCCTCGCCGCCGTCGTCCGACGACTCCGATTCGGAGCCGTCACCGCGGCCCTGGATGCGCTGCTTGAGACGCTCGCCCTCCTGGAGCTGATCGTTAAGCTCGCGCCGCTGGTCGATGTCGAGGTCGTCGCCCTTGTTGAGCATTGCCTTGGCCCACTTGCCCGTGTTCTTGTGCTTGAGCGTCGCGCGCTCGATCGCTCGATCGCGATCCTTCTTGATCCGGAGCTCGTCCTCGTCCTCGCCGAAGCCGGCCTCGGCGAGCTTCTCGGCGTTGCGGTCGGCCTCCTTACGGACGATCTTGCGGTACGTCTTGGACTTGATCTTTGCGACCCGCTTGGCCTTAGTTTCGGCCCGGAACATGAGCTCGCGCATGTGCCGGAGCTCGGCCCGCCGGGCGGCGACCTCCTCGATCGTCAGGTTCGACATGGCGAGCTCTTCGCGCTTGGCAATCGCCGCGTCGTCGCCCATCTGGGCGGACGAGATAAGACTAGCGACGGCTGACTCAAATTCGCCCTTCGGCTGGAACTTGGCCGTCAGAGCGGCGGCCGACGGCTTCTCCTGCTTCTGAGCTTGGAGGGGGAAGCTTAGGTGCTCGGCCTGCGGTGGTCAGGGGAGAGGGTAGACTGTCAGCGGAGAGCGCAAGGGACATTGCGAGCCGAGTCGATCTGAGGGCTGACCTCCTTGATGCGCTTCATCGAAGCTCCCCACTTGGTCACCTCGCCCTTGGTCGCTTCGTACGCGGCCTCGCGGTCAAGCTTGTCCTGAGCGCGCGTCGGCAGCGGTGCGGGCAACGCGGCGCCGCTGTTAGGTGCGGCCAGGGCCTTGGTTGAGTTGAGAAGCGAGGACGACTGTGCTGCAGGCAGCGGGGCGAGCAGCGTCTGGAGCGAGAGCTTGCTGGCTACGGGACGCAGCGAGACACAACATCAGCGGCCAGACCTAGTGCGAGCGGGCCAGGGGCCATCGCAGATCGACCGACGTACTCGTGTTGAGCGGAGCGCCAAAGGAGCCCTCCTTGCGACCCTCCTCGTTGCGATCTCTGAGCACGCGGCGCTTGGCCCGACTCGAGCCGGCTGCGGCGCCGTCCTCGTCGTCCGACTCGCCAGGGACCGCCTTGCGTTTCGATGGCAGGCCCATGATGAGAGACGCGAGCTTGTCCTGGGCGTCCTCGTCGTCGTCGGTCTCATCATCGTCGTCGTCTTCGTCGTCATTCTCCCCCTCCGCCTCGGCATCGTTGTCCTCGTCCTCCGTGCCCTCGTCGTCCTCGTCTTCCATGTCAACGCCGTCCTGGGCAGCGATACCAGCGCCGAGAGGCTCGTCAGCGCCCGATTCGACGTCCGAGTCGTCGTCCGAGACGGGGTAGCCCTGGCCGTCGGCGAGGAATGTGCTCAGGTCGACGAAGCCCTCGCTGCCGGCCTCGTCCGACTCAAAGTCGGCCTCGTCGTCGTCGTAGGCGGCCGTCGCCAAGGCTTGCCGAGGCGCAGGTGCCGAGTCGCCTTCGGACAGATCGATGTCGAGATCCGAGTCGTCCTCGGCCGTCGCGACGACCTGGCAAGACAGGTGATTCGTCAGCGAACGGTCTCGAGCGGTAGGCGTCGCGAGTGAGGTCAGATGTGGGCCGAACCTTCTTGGCCTTGGGCTTCTTGCTCTTGCCCTTCTGGACGAAGGCGGCGCCCCAGCCACGACCCTCGTCGTCATCCTCGAAGGCGCTATCGCTGTCGAGCTCCTCGTCGTCGCTTCCGCCCTCGAGCTCGAGCAGCTCGTGCGAATTGACAAGCTTGCGCAGGCGCTCGCGGACGGCGTCGCCGTCCTCAGCCCCGCCGTCGCTCCCACTGGCGTCGCCGTCGTCGTCGGCGTCCGCCCGACGCTTGGCCCGTCCACTGCTGCCGCCGGGGCCGGGAGCCTCCTCCTCGCGGGTGAGCGCAGAGCTGACGTTCGCCCGCTTGTGCTTCTTGACCGAGAGCGCGTACGTGTCGAGCGGATCGGCGTCGAGGTCGATCCCGCCGTGCTGCTCCTTGGCGTGGCGGAAGGCATAGTGCTCGGCCGCGCCGGCACCAGCCTTGGGCCGGCTCCTAGCCGTCGAGGCCGACGAAGCCGAGAAGACCTTGCGGCCGGCCGAACCAGAGGCGCGAGAGTTGCGCTTGCCCATGACTCGGGTCGAAGAGGAGAGGGAAGGTGGTCCGGGGGGTCGGTGTCGAGCTATTGGTTGAGTCGGCGCTGCTGCTGACCTCGGTCGACCCGCTCCCGGCTGGAGGCTCTCAAGGCGCAGCGCCTTCGAAAATCTCGCTCGATCGCCCCCTTCTGGCGGGGCGCGCAGTGCGCCCCCTCGCCTTCGCCCGCCGTCGTCTGCTTTCCTCCTACGGAACGGCTTAAGCCCCTTCGCCCGGCAACCGACCTGGATGCAAAGACCACGGCACGGCGCGAGCAAAGCTTGCGAGAAAGGTGTTCATTAAAGGACGTCTGATGGGCGTACGCGCGGGGCGACAAAGGGGGACAGAGGTGAGAAGGCTAGAGGGAGAGGAGGGAGGGAGGGATGAGCGCCGCCTCTCGAAAGCGGCTTGGACGGCGGCCCGAGAGTCTGCGGCAGACGTGTTGCTGCACGCCGGCTAACGGCCGACCGCTCTCGTCCAGTGGCGCAGCCTGCCCCTTGCCGGCCGAGCCGACGACGCCCGGACCCAAATGATCGAGCGAGGGACGAGGCGGACACCGGTCGACCGCCAGATGGAGGATGCGTGAAGGTATGCAGGGAAGGGCAGGTCGCCGAATAGCCGGACCGAGGCGGCGCAATAGGCTCGTCTCCGAGCTCACATGGCCATCTCGGCCTGGAGTCGGCGGAGGGCCTCTTCCTCGTCATCCTCCTCGACGGCCTGCTCGAGCCGCTGCTTCTGGCCGAGCGGGCCTGCTGGGTTGTGAACGGGCACGCGATCGGCCCCGAGCAGGCGGTCGTTGAGCTGCTCCTGCTCCATCGCTTCCAGCTCAGCGGCGAGTTCCTCCTGGAGCGGGCGAAGGGGGACAGGAGTCAGCCGGGAGGTCCAAGAGTTGCGATCATTGTTGAGGGCTCAAGCAGAGAGGGATACGCACCTCGTCCGCATCGTTGTTGAGCCCGACGGGATGCGAAATGGCGTCCGAGATCTCGTTGGTGAGCTCCATCTGCTCGCGCACGCCGTCCATGACCGCATCGACCTTGTCGATGTTCCTTGATGGCCAGGGGTAGGCCGTCCAAGGGGATCAGGTCAGCCAAGTCCTAGATAGCGCTTGAAAAAAGGAAAGACGCTCGCACATCTTGCCGTGAATGCCCTTGAGCGCCTCGGACCCGCGCTTCATGGCCTCCATCGTCTGGAGGTTCATGTTGGCCGACTCGAGCGCGTTCATCTGCGACGGCGTGACGGACGGGCAATGGACGACGGAGCAGCAGAAGGTCGAGGTCAGCAAACTGAGGCGAGGCAGCTCGCGCGAGGTGATGGCGGGGAAGGACCTGGGTCTCGAGCGTCATGCGCGTGCCGGCGATCCGGTCGAGCTGCGCCTCGTACGCCTTCTTGTTTCGAAGTGCGGCGAGAGCGGCTGTGTGATCGATCGAGTGGGAAGAGCCCGAGGAGGGGACGAAACGTAGGACTGTCAGCATTCCATGCCGCGACGGATCTCGAGTGCCAAAGAATGGAGGCCTGCTGCCACGGGAAGCCCGCCCGTCCACAGAGCGGCCAGCGCAGAGGCAATGCATCTCTGCACTGCAGGCCGCGTCGCCTGAAGCAGTCTCTTCCAAGCAGTCGTGCGCTCTCCCAAGCCAGCTGGACGATCAGCTAGTCTGACCGGCCACCCTGCCAGCCTTCTGATGCGCGCGCGTGACCCGTCAGATGGGCTGGCGCGGCCCCAGCCCTCGGACAGCGCCCACCCAGCCGCAACCCTTCCCTGCGAGCGAGTGAGGTGCAGGCGAGCGAACAGCACGTACCTCGCTTGTTGGTCGTCGCATTCAGCCGGGCCTTCTGCTCTTCGGCCTCGATCTTCTTGGCCATGTGGTCCTCCTGCTTGTCGAGCGTCAGCAGCTGCTCGCGGAGGTCGATGATGGCCGTCCGGGCCTTGGTGGCCGAGGTCGAGGACGAGCCGGACGAGCCAGAGCCTGTAAAGTACGAGAGCCAGGACGACATATCGCCCGAGACTGTGAGAGGGCGAAAGGGACGGGTGCCGGGCCGAGTGGGAGCGAATTGAGGAGGGTTCGGCGCGGGGCGGGCCGGTCGAGGGTAGCTGGGTGGTCGCGCGGGCGCCGAGAGGTGGTGGGCCGGCCCGGGGAGATGGAGGGCTAGAGAGTTAAGGGCTCGCAGACGGGAGAGCCGATGCAATCGTGTGCGCGAGACGGTGGTGGCTGCTCGTGTCGTATGTGTGTGGGTTGATGGATGGTGCTGCTGATGGTCGAGAGAACGAGCGACTCGGGAGGCTGGGCTCGCTGGGATGACGGCGAGCGAGCCGGGCGGGCGGGCGTGGACTTTGGGGCAGCGGGCGAGAGATCATCTATTCGAGCGACTTAGACAAGCCGCCGCCGCCGCCGCCGCTGCCGCCTCGCCCGGCCGACGAGCTCTCGCCCTCTCCGTCTCGGCCTACCGACTCCCTTCCGCAACCACCCCCTCTTTCCTCCTCCCCTTCGTCTTTCTCTGTCCACTTTCTCTCTCCAAGATGTCTGCCTGGCGTAACGTTATGTCGTGCGTCCATTTGCTCGTCTGTGGACGCCGGGCGCCTGGCCGCTCCGCAACCGGAGCTGCGTCCCCCCCCCGCCCTGCCCACGCCGAGCGCCCTTCATCTGCTCGCCTGCTCAGCGGACGCAGCTCGAGGACGCCGTCAGACCGCGTCGACTCCTTCATACAGGACGACGGTGCTGACGACTCTTTCGCTTTACGCTCCGGCGTCGTCCGCACCCGGCAGGTACAACAAGTACACCCAGGTCGCCGCGCGGGCGATCCGGTCCGGCCTCAAGGAGACGGAGCGCGTCGGCGCCGAGAAGCGGGGCGAGATCACGCTCAAGAAGCAGAAGTGGCAGGCTGGCCAGGCCGGCGAGTCGGTGCGTCTGCCTTTCTCCCACGTATTGATCCGGCATCGTTTTCCCTGAATCGGGGGTCGGAAGCCTCGTCAACAATGCGGTTCCTCGAGAGCACGCTGGCGAGGGACCGCTGTCCTAAAGGCTGGGGCCGAGCGGTGTTCTGTCTGCCTGCCAGCCGATCACAACCACTGACGACCTTCCGTCCACCTGTCTGTCTCCTCTCCCCTTCGTTTCTGGTCCTTCGATCGGCCTTTCAAATCGACCCCCTCGCGCGTTTGCCTTGCCCGCCGCGCCTCCATCGCTCTTCGCCCCCCTACCCCACCCCGGACCTTCCTTCGCCCTTCCTGTCCGCCCGGTCGTGTCGACCCCGGCCTCCTTGGTCCGCCGTTCGACTGCTCCTCTCCGCCTCGCTGCAACCGCTTTTCGTGCTCGCTCTCGCGTCCGCCCGCTCCGGCGTCTGTCCCGAGCAGAAGTTCGTCGACCCGGCCCAGCAGGCCGAGGCCGAGGCCGCCAACAAGAAGAAGCCGGCGGCGCCGACCGTCTAAAAGCGCGTGCGCGCTTTCACGAGTTGGACAGACCGGGATCGGTGATGGGGGAGTGAGCGATGGCGCTCCCTCCCCCGCCGCAGGCAGCGGAGAGGACGGTAGATAAAAGGCACCCGTGTTTCTGATCGACTTCGACCCTGGGACCGCGGTCGCCGTGCGTCCTTGTGGAACTTGGTTCCGGTGGAATGCTAGTCAGGGATCAACTTGCAGGGAGGCGTGAGGGCCAAGGGATGTCCCCTGTTCTGAAGCCGGGTACGCATACGCCCGTCGCAACACCAAGGTGGTCAACCGGCGCCCGGCTGGCCAATCGGTACTCGGTGCAAAACGGCGCGGTCTCTAGCTGTCTGAGCTCCGTCTTCGGGCGATCGTCGACAGATGTGCGACAGATGTTTAGAGCAGGCGGCTTCGCGGATTGGGGTGGACCGCACCCGCCCCGGCGAGCTCCGGAAGCACGAGTTGAACCATTCCGCAGCCAGCTGTTCCTACCTGCCAGCGAGTTGTGAGAGAATTCATAGTGTAGAGAGCCATCCCTCCCCACCCAAACACGCCGAACAACAGAGGGGGGGGGGACGAGACGACGAGTTGCTAGTGAGTGTGTTGTGATGCGATTGCGAGTCCTGCTGCCTTGCGAGTTTGATCGCTCCTTCGTATCACCAACGACGAAAGGGAGACTAAGCACGAGGGACAAGCAACGCTATTGAGAGAGGCAAAAGCGAATCGAGGCGAGAAAGGTGGAGGAGGAGGGGCCGAGGACCGCATGGTGGGGAGAGCGAGTTCGAGGGGACGAGTCCGGGCTCGCTCGAGCTGCCGACCGTTCGGACCGCCCTTACGAGCTCTTGTTAGCACACGAGCCGCACTTGCAGGCTCCGGGGGCGCACTGACAAGGATCCGTACAGTACAAAGTCAGCTCGGACGAGCAAATCGCAACCAGAGGAAGACGGGCAAGGGCCGCCAGCCGCCAGGGAAGGAAGCCCGGAAGGTGGAGGGGACGCACGGTGCAGGCGCCACCCTCGGCGCCGCCGCACGTGCAGGCCTTGGTCTCGGTCGGCTTGGGGGCGTCCTTGACGCAGTTGGTGCACTTGCACTGGCCGGGGGCGCACTGTGAGGATAGGCGGAGCAGATTTGCGTCAGCGGACAGAGGTTAGCTAGGGGATGGGAGGGCGGGCGGGCGTAGAAGGCGGGCCGACGACGACGGACCTTGCACTCGCCGGAGTCGGAGGAGGAGCAGCTAGAGGAACACACAGAGATGTGTCAGCGTAGGAGACCCCAAGCCGGATCGAGGGCAGCCGACGTACGAGCAGGCCATTCTGATGTGTTGGGAAGAGGGCGAGAGTGAAGGTGGTGGGAGTGGGGAGATGGTGGTTGGTCGGGTCGACATGGTCTCGGCCCGCTTTGGCCCTTTTTCTGACCGTGCGGCACTTGATGGACGGCGGCTCCAGCTTGCGCCTCAAGGTGCGCACCGCAACCGCGAGGGCTCTCATTCATCCTTTGCAGATGCGGACGGGCCCGTAGAAGCTTCCCGTGCCCTCCCTTCACAACTTCATGCTCAGCCTCTGCAGTCGAGCCCGTCTTGATCGTCGTTGAGGCTGATCATCGTCGCCGCGTCGCAGCGAACTGCGCGTGCTGTCAGCCCTTCCGACAGAGGCCGCAGGCAAGCAAGCTCCTTCGCTCCTGGCTCGATTGAGAGGAGGAGCCGAAGCCCTCGTTGACCGCTCGTACGTGTCCCGAGGGGTATTGAGTCAGACCATCTTGGGCGGCAGGGCCGAAGGGCAGCCGCGCTTGGGACGCCTCGCTGAAGCGCCCGGGATGGGTTCTCACGAGGCGGCGGCGGCAAGGGCCTCACCGCTCAGGAGGGCTGAAAACGGCCGGCTGCTCTCTGTCTCCTCCCACCATCATCACCATCCCCATCATGCCTACTCTGACGCTATCGCAGACGGCGACGCCCTTCCCGTTCGCCCTCCTCGGCGCGGCCTCGTTCGCCAACGCTTCGCTCGGCGCCGACGTTGCCGTCGAGTGGGAGCGTGACGGCCAGACCAAGCTGGACGGCCAGGCCCTCGCCGCCGACGCCGCTCTCGCCAAGCTCGGCGACCTGCTCAAGGGCAAGGAGGTGCGCTCAGACTATCGTGCAGGTGAAGCTTGATTATGCGCGAGAGCTGACTTTTGGCGTCTCCCATTGCGGCACGGCAGACCTCGTCCCCTACCCTTCCGGCGCCGCTCGCTCCCAAGACGCCCTTCCCGGTCGTCAACCAGATCTTTGACGCCCTCGACGACTTCCTAGCGCTCCGGTAAGCACCCCCTCCTAGCTCGCTTGCCTCGATCAGCTCAGTAGTACTGATGCAACTGTCCGTTACTCTGCGCTAGCACCTTCTTTGGCGGCCACTCGCTCGGCTCGAAGGACTTCGAGCTCTGGGGCGCCATCAAGTGTGAGTCGCCGGCTCTCGCCGGCTCCGCTGCCGCGAGGTCGGCAAGCTGACCTCGAGTCTCTCATCTCCTCTAGCCAATCTCCCTGCGATCGGCATCATCAAGAAAGGCCTGCACGCCCACCTCGCCCGGTGGTACAATTACGTCGAGCAGCTCCCGTCGACGAACAAGGCGCTCGCCTCGCTCGCCGAGGCCAAGGCCGACAAGGTCAGTCCCTCAGGCGCAGCGTATGCCTGCCGAGCGCCTGAACGCAACGCTGATCCAGAGACCTATGTGATTTCCCAGGGCACCGCCAAGAAGGCCGACATCTCGCTCGACCTGCCCGGCGCGTACGACGGCCAGGTCATCACGCGGTTCCCCCCGGAGCCGAGTGGATACCTCCACATTGGCCACTCGAAGGCGGCCCTCCTCAACCGCTTCTTTGCCGACAAGTACCACGGCAAGATGCTCCTCCGCTTCGACGACACCAACCCGCTCAAGGAGAAGTCTGAGTTTGAGGAGTCGATCACCGAGGACCTCGCCTTGCTCGGCATCAAGGCCGACGCCATCTCGCACACGTCCGACTGGTTTGACGAGCTCCACAAGCTCGCAATCCAGCTCATCAAGAGCGGCCACGCCTACTGCGACGATACGCCCCAGATGCAGATGCGCGACGAGCGCATGAAGGGCATCGCCTCGGGCCGGCGCGAGAGCTCGGTGGAGGACTCGCTTAAGCGGTTTGACGAGATGACGCTTGGCACCGACGAGGGCACGCGCTGGTGCCTGCGCGCAAAGATGTCGGTCGACGACCCTAACAAGGCGATGCGCGACACCGTCATCTATCGCTGCGTCAAGGAGGCCCACCACCGGACCGGCACCAAGTACTTCTCGTACCCGACGTACGACTTCGCCTGCCCCGTCGTCGACTCGCTCGAGGGCGTCACCCACGCCCTCCGGACCAACGAGTACCGTGACCGCAACCCCCAGTACTTCTGGTTCATCGACGCGCTCAACCTCCGGGCGCCTCACATCTGGGACTTCTCGTGCGTCAGCCGGCTGATGGCTCGCATCGACCGTCCTTCGGAGTCCATCGGCTGATCGCTGACTTCATTTCTGCGTCAGCCGCCTCAACTTCGTCTACACCCTCCTCTCGAAGCGCAAGCTGCATTGGTTCGTCGCCGAGGGCAAGGTCTCGGGCTGGGACGACGCCCGCTTCCCGACCGTTCGGGGTGCGTTTTACAGCCTTGCGAGCCTTCTCTCGTGCAAAGCATCCGCTGACTCCTGCCTCCATCTCGCAGGTGTCCGCCGCCGCGGCATGACGGTCGAGGCCCTCCGCGAGTACATCATCTCGCAGGGAGCGTCCCAGTCGCAGATGACGCTCGAGTGGGACGGCATCTGGACGATCAACAAGCGCATCATCGACCCGGTCGTCCCCCGGCATTGGGCGCTCGTCGAGAAGGACCTCGTCAAGGTTGAGCTTAGCGGCGGCCCGGCGGCCGAGGAGTCCAAGGCGCTGCCCAGGCACAAGAAGAACGCCGAGCTCGGCAACAAGACGACCTTCTTCTCGTCGTCGATCCTGATCGAGCAGGCCGACGCCAAGTCGTTTGACGACAACGAGGAGGTGACGCTCATGGACTGGGGAAATGCCTTCGTCCGCTCCCGAACCGTCTCTCCCGAGGGCGTTATCACGGCGATGACGCTCGAGCTGCACGTTGCGGGCGACTTCAAGAAGACCAAGAAGAAGGTCACGTGGCTCTCGGCCGCTTCGGCCTCCAACGAGCTCGCGCCCGTCACCCTGATCGACTACGACTACCTCATCACCAAGAAGAAACTCGAGGAGGACGACAAGGTTGAGAACCTCGTCACGCCCGTCACCGAGTTCAAGGAGGCCGCGCTTGCCGACACCAACGTCCTGCGCGACATCAAGCCGGGCGACACGCTCCAGTTTGAGCGCAAGGGCTTCTACATCTGCGACCAGGAGAAGGAGGCCGACGGCCGGCTCCGCTTCATCCTCATCCCCGACGGCCGCGCTGCCGGCGTCGAGAGCAAGGCCGTCGCCGCGCTCCAGGCGGCCGAGAAGGCGGCCAAGGTTGCCGGCGGCGAGGCGGTTAAGCAGGGCAAGAAGGCCGTCAAGCAGGCCAAGACGGCCGTCGCCGGCGCCGTTGACGTTGCCCAGAAGGCCGTCGCCGGAACGCCCGCCGCCGGTGCCGACGCTAGCATCAAAATCCACAAGTCCGACATCACCTCAGGCTTCGACATCCCGGTCTCGACGACGGTCAGTCGCGGGCCCTCCTCAGCAATCCGTCTCGGTCCCACCGCTGACCCGTTTCCTCGCCTTCTCTCAGATGTTCGAGAGCAAGCGCATCTACGGCGAGGAGGACCTCAAAATCGAGACTCCCTCAGCCATGCATTCGGTCACGCCCTACACCCAGCTCTGAGCGCACGTCGGAGTGAGATGACATGACCGCGTTTGCAATGGCAGTTGGCGCGGTCGAGGACGGGTCATGTGCAGAAGGGGGAGGGGCGTAACGGTCGTGGAGTGGATGGGAAGGAAGGAGAGGCGTGCGAGGGATCGTGGGTGTCTGCGAGCGTGCTTTAAAGAGAGAGAGAGAGAGAGAGAGAGGAGATAGGAAGAGGTATGAGACCCGGGAGGAGAGAGGAAGTCGAAGACGTCAAGCGGCTATTCCTCTTCGTCGCGGCGGCGGGCGACAAGAGGAACGGCCTCGTAGCGGTCTTCCCGGTCGGCGGCCTCGCGGTCGGCCGCCTTGGCGCGCCAGCTGGCCGGCAGGAAGACGAGACTCTGGATAGATGAGAGGAGATGCGAAGACAGGGAGGATGGAGACAGGGTGCCTCTCGAGGTCGAGGCCGACGAGGGCCCGCAGGCTGAGCGGGCAGCCGAGGTCGAGAGGATCGAGTTTGACGGCCTCTGCCACCACTAATGGAGGCAAGCAACAGAGAACGGAGATGCGGAGAGGTCAGTTCACCGTCTGAGCAGGATCGTGTAGGCGTCGAGAGTGGGCACTGACCTTGAGGGTGAGTGAGCCAACGACGACGCTGACGCTTGACATGGCCATCGCGCTCGCCGCCATCATCGGGTGCAGGTGGAAACCCCAAGGGAGGAAGAATCCCATCGCCAGCGGGATCATGAGGAAGTTGTAGACGCAAGCAAAGACGAGGTTGGCCTGCGAGAGAGGCGTCGGAGGGGGCGTCTGTCATTGACTGTTCGGCGGAGGCTCGACCGGGGACCTCGCAGACGTACCTTGATCTTCCACACGATGGCCCGAGCGAGGGCGAGCGCGGCTACGACGTCGAGCAGATCGCTCCGCATGAGTACAACGTCGGCAGCCTCGATCGCGACCGACGTGCCTGATGAGAGCGCGATGCCGACGCTGGCGGCGACCAACGCCGGCGAGTCATTGATGCCGTCGCCGACCATGGCGACGCCGTTCGTATCACCCCCCTGCGCCTCGACGAAGTCGCTGATGATCTTTGCCTTGCCTTTGGGGCTGACCTCAGCCCAGACGTCGGTCTCGTCGATGCCAACCTTGCGTGCGACGGCGCGAGCGGTGCCGGCGGCGTCGCCGGTGAGCAGCTGGACCGAGATGCCCATCTCCTGCAAGGCCTGGATCGCCTGGATTGACGACGGCTTGAGCGTGTCGGTCAGGCTGATGGCCAGGACTGGGATAGGCGAGGTGGTCGAGCCGAAAGAGGCCGGGCGAGCCGGGGTCGAAGAGACGAGCGAGATGAAGATGACGGTGTTACCCTGCGCCGTCTGGGCAGCGGCAAACTCGCGGAGGACGCGAGGGAGGTCGGCTTCGGCTGTAGCATTGGTGCCTTCGTGCTTGCCGTCGTCGCCTGTGGCCTTCTCGCCGGCGTCGCGGTTTCGGGCCGACGCGGCAGGCGATTCGAGGACGAAGGCGGCCTTGCCGATTTTGACGAGGTACGGCGTCTTGCTTCCACTTTCCTCGGCCGTAACAAAGGCCATGACGCCTTGCCCGGTGAAAGACTCGAAGGCGCCGACGTCGGAGCCGGCGATTGTCCGGCCGTGCGAGCGAAGGAGCAGACGGCCATAGGTCGAGACCGCCAGAGCAAGCGGATGCTCGGACCGGGCTTGCGTGGCGGCCATAAGCGAGAGGAGCATGCCGCGCGTCAGGGCGGGGAAGGTAGACGGGTCGACCGGGATGTCGAGCGAGGCGCGAGAGACGAGCATGGCTGCCGAGGGCTCGCCATTCTGCTCCTTTGGCTCGTCGTCGCCGATGCTCGTCTCTGGCCAGCAGAGATCACCAACCTCGAGCTTGCCCATCGTCACCGTGCCCGTCTTGTCGAGGACGACCGTCCGGACGGCAACCATGGCCTCGAGTGCCTTCCCACCCTTGATGAGGATGCCGTTCTGGGCGCCAACGCCGGTACCGACCATGACAGCCGTCGGCGTCGCCAGGCCAAGTGCGCAGGGGCAAGCGACGACGACGACCGAGATGGCCAGCTTGACGCACGTCGACAGCGTCGTCGAGCCCTCGGCGCGGAAGACCATCGGCAGGCTGGTGAGCTCCATGACCCAGCATGAAAGCACCATCCAGCAAACAAAAGTGGCGAGCGCCAGGGAGACGACGACGGGGACAAAGACGCCGGCGACGCGGTCGGCAAACTCCTGGATCGGGGCCTTGGACGTCTGGGCGTCCTCGACCATCTTGACGATCTGGGCGAGCGCTGTGTCGGCCCCGGCCCGGGTGATGCGGATGTCGATCGAACCAAGGCCGTTGACCGTGCCGCCGATGACATGGTCGCCGACAACTTTGAGCGCGGGCAGAGCCTCGCCCGTGACCATCGACTCGTCGATCGAGCTCGAGCCGGCGATGACTTCGCCGTCGGCCGCGATGCGCTCGCCCGGCTTGACCTTGAGGAGGTCGCCGACCTGGACCCACTCGGTCGGCACTTTGCGTTCCTCGCCGCCGTTGGCCTCGTCGACGAGCGTCGCGCTCGTCGGCGTCAGGCTCATAAGGTCGGTCAGTGCGGCCGACGTCTTGCCCTTGGCGAGGTTCTCGAGGTAGCGGCCGAGCGAGACAAACGTAATGAGCATCGTCGACGTGTCAAAGAACGTCTGCGGCGTCGTGTAAGGCCCGGGGCCGAGCGAGGCGGCGGTGAGTGAGCCGAGCGAGTAGGTGAACGACGCCGTCGTGGCGATGACGACGAGCGTGTCCATCGTGCTGGATCTGGTGGCAGGTGGGGTCGAAGCTATGATCAGACGGGGCAGGGCTGCCGCGAACCGTAAGAAGACGTACCTGTGCTTGGCTGCCTTCCATGCATTGATGTAGAAGCGGCGGCCAAGCCAGACCTGGACCGGGATCGTCAGGCTGCCCTGGGCGAGGTCGCCCCAGCTGACGGCCCGCCAGACCTGCGCCTCGACCGCGCCCTTGAGGCCAACCCTCGGCGCGATCATGCCGACGACAAAGACGGGGACGGCAAAGGCGAGCGAGCGGTAGAATGTCCGGCGCCACTCGCCGATCTCGCGCGTCTTCTTGAGCGAATCGAGCTGAGTTGGGTTGAGCGGGCTCGAGACGACGGCGTCGAGGCCCAACCCCTGAATGGCCGTGACGATATCGCGCAGCGGCGTCAAGGCCGGAGTGTAGGTGATGGCGAGGAGCGAGGCGCGACCCTCCTCTGGAAAGCTCAGGTGCTGGACGCCTGGCAGGGCGCCGAGCGTCCGGAGCAGTGGCTCGAGCTCGGCGGTCGACGCGTGCTCGGGCAGGCCGTAGACCTCGACGTTGGTCTCGGCCGACGACGAGGGCGGGAGGATGAAGGCGTCGAAGCCGATGTCTCCGACCTCGTCGACAACCTTATCGGCCGACCAGCCCTGAGCCGGGTCGTACAGAACGACCGCCCGCTCGGCGAGGAGGGCGACCTTGACGCTAACGATACCGGGGAACGCCGCCAGAGCGCCCTCGATGGCAGCGACACAGGCGCCACACGTCCTGAGGAGCAGAGCAAAGCGGCAGGTGAAGTAGATCAGCGAGCTGAGCAGACGAGCAAGCCAGAAGACAATGATACCGGTAGCAAGCAAGCGAGGCGGATGCGTCGAGAGTGAAGGACGACTCACATGCCCTCGACCCGAAGCTCGACACGCTCGATCTTGCCCTCGCCCTCGCCGTCGTCGCCCTCCTCGCCCGCGAGGCCGAGCGACTCGTACGCCTCAGCCTCAGCTGGGCTGACGTCGTTAGGCAGGTGAACCGACGGCAGCTTGCGGTGCTTCCCGCGGCCGCCGGGAGAGCTGGCACCGCCGGGCAAGGACCGGAAGAGACTCGAGAGGGGCGTCGCAGGCAGAGAGGCGAGGAAGCCCATCGTCGGCGAGCAGGCGCAGCCGGTGGGATGGCGGTGTCGGGCTTGAAGGGGAAGGCTGCCAGATCAGTTTGGGAAAGGAAGGACGATGAAGAGGAAGGAGAGGGCCGGGTGAGCGTCGGTCGGATGTGGCAGCTCAGAGGGGACGAGACGAGAGACCGCCGCCGCCGGCCGTCCGACGCTCGGTCAGCCTGGCGCGCCGGCAACCCGGCCGGCCCGGCGCGGGGCAGACAGGGGCGGCCTGCTGGCGGAGAAAGGGGGCATGGGTGAAGAGGCACGAGGCCGGGCGCAATACGTACAGAGGAAGGAAAGGGGAGGGAGGTCTCGAACGTCCGAAAGAGGGCCTGATTGAGCGGCAGCGAGAAGGAAGGAAGGAGCTCTTGATGGTGGGGAGGGCGGCCGCTTCCTCTGCTGCTGCTGCTAATCGTGCCGTCACATTGAAAAGTTATCTGATCCCAAAAATGGACTTCTGGCCCAGATCGTTGGGCTGAGGGCGAAGCCGTAAGTGGCAGGTTGCTTCCTACGTGCTCGATCGCTCGCTCGCGTAAAGCTCAACGAGGAGACCCGTAACGCGCCGGGGTCGACGACGCGACGAGCGGCCGTCGTCGTCGTCGAGTCGCCAGAGGAAGCAACAGCATCGTCCCGGCCCGACCGCTCTCCTGATCTCATCCATCGCTCCCGTTCAATTGCTGCAGACGGGCCAACGCCACCCGAATGAGCCGCCTGGACGATCGCCTCCATGACCTGGTCGACAGCCAGGTGCCGTCGCTCGCCGGCCGAGAGCGGGACGAGCTGACCGACTACGTCCGGCAGCTCCTGACGACGTTCGTCCCTCATCGCCGTCTTGTCCTCTGGCTTGCCGGGACGTGTCCCTCACGACCGTGAACCTTTGCCTCTCCGCTTCACACAGGCGTTTCCCGGCTGCCAAGAGCCGGTACGACCGGCCCGTCCAGGAGCGGATCAAGAGGCACCTGCTCGCTCAGCCCTCGTCGTCGTCGTCGTCGTCGTCGGCCTCGTCCTCCTCGCAAGCCTCGACCTCGGCCTTGTCGCCGACAGACCGCGCTCTCCGCTTCGTCAATCTCGCTCGCCGACTTCTCAACCCATCGCTGCCGTCCACATCGGTCTCTGGGGCTGCCTCCGAAGGCGGCCTGCAGCGCGTTGACGAGCTGCTCGAGCTGCTCCTGTTGCTCTCTCCGTCTGGTTCGACCGGCGGGAGCTCGACGTCATCCCTCCGGCCGGCCGAGCCCTTCTTTGGCCTCTCGAGCGCGTCGGACCCTCGGCTCGAGCGCGCGCCGCTTCTGACGGAGCCGTCACGACCCAGCGTCGGCTTGCCAATTCGCGCTTCCAGAAGCAGTGATCGTCGTGGACCGCCGGCGTCGGCCGCCGACAAGGGCAAAAGCCGGGCCGTCAGCAAGGCCAAGCTGCTCGAGGAGTGGAACGCTTCCATCGGTGCGAGCCAACATCACCCAAGCGGTTTTGAACCCAGGAGCTCGCGTGCTGACGATCTTCATCTGCGCTCACCAACGCCCTTCGACCGCAATAGGCAAGAAGCCCCTGCCGGCCGACGTGCTTCTCCGCGAGTCGCTCTACCTCCTTCAGGGCATCTCGGGCGTCCACATCTCGTTCGCGACAGCGCCAGCTGCCCAGCCCAACCCATATCTGCTCCCGCCGCATCACTTCCCATCCGCCGGGCCAGCCACCGGGGCGAGCCCGCATCTGTCCTCGGCCAGCTTCGAGGGCGACGGCCCGATCGACGAGATCGAGGAGGCCGGCCAGCTCATCTTTCGCGAGTCGACCGAGGGTGGGACCGTCTCGGGCCCCGTTCGAGGCCTGCTCCGAGGGCTTGGCGAGACCGGCTGGCTCGTCCGCAACGTCGAGACCTTTGTGCGCGAGGTGCAGGATGCAGCGAGCACAGGCGGCGGCGCCGGCGATATGGCGCTCGGAAACGACCACGTGCGGCGGGGCGGCCTCGTCGAACAGGTGCGCTACATAAGCCGGTCTATCACTAGCTTGGGCCGCGCTAATCTTGATTCTACGCTGCTTCCTCGACCCCCTTTACCCACGCAGAGTCTTTGCCACTTCCTTCAGACGCAGCTGACTGAGTACTACCACCTGATCTCAATCCTCGAGACTCAGATGTCGTCCTCAAATGGAGACGACGCGGACGACGGTGGCGTCGATGGCTTTGAGCCCGGCGAGGGTCTCACACTCATGCGGCTCGGCGTCTGGACGCGCGAGGCCCGGCTCAAGATGCGCCTCATGAGCCTGATGGTCGACGACTGCCGGTGTGCGTCGATTCGGCTTGCCCCGCTGCCAGTCCGCCCTCCTCTGCTGACCAGAAGTTCCATCTAGCAACGAGCGGCGGGCAGCTCGTCTCGCGGATCCACGCCTACACCGAGAACGGCGACCCCTTTGCACGGTCCTTCACCGACTCGGTCCTCGAGGAGGTCTCGAAGCCCTTCTTTTACTCGCTGGCCCAGTGGATCTACCACGGCGACCTGCACGACCCCTTCGCAGAGTTCTTCGTCCTACCGAACCCAAGCCTCGTGCATACGAGCTATCTCGCGGCCAGCTCGACGCTCCTCGGCGCCGAGGACCTCGGCTTCGGCGGCGGCCGCGAAGGGGAGGGCGAGGGTCGGGGCGAAGGCGGCGTCAAGAGCTGGGAGCTCTGGCGACGCAAGTGGGAGTTCAAGGACGAGATGCGGCCGAGCTTCGTCAGCGAAGAGTTTGCTCGTAAGGTGAGCTTGCATTCGACTCTGGGAAGGCGTCGCCCGCTGCTAACGCGCCGCCGTTCGATCAGATCTTTTCAACGGGCAAATCGCTCAACTTTATCCGCTACTCGTGTCAAGACAGCGACTGGATCGCAACCCGGGCTAAGCTCGAGAACGCCGGCAAAGGTTAGCGCCGACCACCACCTGCACTCGCCGGTCACGGCCTCGCTGACGTCTGCGCCCTATCTGCCGCCAGTGCTCCAATACTCTGACATCGCCGGCCTCGAGCGCTCAATCGACGCGGCGTACGAAATCGCGTCGAAGCGGCTGCTCGAGATCTTTTTCGACAAATTCGAATTCATGGATCACCTGCGCGCGCTCAAAATGTACCTGCTGCTCGGGCACGGCGACTTTGTCGACTCGCTCATGGGCTCGCTCGCGTGCGTCATGTCAAGCGCGGCCTTGGCCACCGACTGGAGGCTAACCGCGCGCTATGCATCTGCTCCGTCTTCCAGGCCCGATCTGTCCAAGCCAGCCAACCAGCTCTACCGGCACACACTGACGGCGACGCTCGAGGCGTCAATTCGGTCCTCAAACGCCGCTTACGATCCGCCGGCGGTTCGAAGGCGGCTCGACGCGCGCATGCTGCCGTATGCTCACGGCGAGAGCGGCTGGGACTGCTTTGTGCTCGACTACAAGGTCGACGCCCCGGTCGATACCGTGCTCGACCCACGGACCATGGAGGCCTACCAGCGCATGTTTGTCCACCTCTGGAAGCTCAAGCGGGTCGAGAGCGCCCTCAGCGGGAGCTGGATGCGCCTCGTCGGCGGCGGCAACTCGCGCGGGTCGAGCCGAGCCAGTGCGTAGTCTTTCGTCCCGCTACCCGGTGCCGCATGCAGAGCTGATCGTTCCTCCTTACCGCCTGCCAGGCTCCTCGGCCGACTGGCACCAGGCTCGCGTTGTCCATGCCGAAATGCTGCATTTTGTGCGCCAGCTTCAAGCATTCTACCAGCTCGAGGTGATCGAGTGCTCGTGGCAGGCATTCGAGGAGCTGATCGCCAAGAACGAGGACGGTCTCGACGGCTTGGTCAAGGCCCACCGCGAATATCTCGGTCGGCTCATGACGCGGATCCTGCTTGTCAGCACGTCCCGCACCGGTGGCACCGAGGTCAGCTCGGCTCTCAGCGTCGTCACGCTACCACCTTTCAAGCTGCCTCAGCTGACACCGTACGATCCGCAGGACTCGCTTCTGCGCAAGGTGCAGGAGGTCTTCCAGGTCATCCTCGACTTCCGGACTGCGACGGTGAGCCTCCGTCGCAGAGCGCATACGACAGCCAACGCTAACCGTGGCCTCAACCCGCGATCAGGAAACGCTCTACCGTCACACGCTCGAAGAGGAGGTCCGCATCGACTCGCAACGCGATTCGCAACGGGTGCGTCCCTCGCAGTCTCCCTGCTGGAGGCTGTTGTTTGACCGCGATCTCCCCGCTTCGCGTCACAGGGCGTCTTCACCCAGTCGATTCTCCCTTCGCTCAAGAAGAATGCAGCCGAGCTCAACCGCGTCCGGACGCAGATCACGGACCTCAGCGCAGCCTTCCAGAACGGCGTCAACGGCATCGTCGCAAGCGCTGCGGCCCGTGCGTGGCCTCTCGAGCAGTCAAGTCAACCGACTCGCATCCCTTACCGTCTCTTCTTTTCCCTTGACAGACCCGGACCCAGAGGTCAAGCTTCTCGCCATCCGCTGCTCGTACAACGCCTTCTACAACCTCCGGCCGCCAAAGGAGCGGCGGAAGGAGCGTTCCGAGAAACGCTGACGTGCGGGGGCACCTGTTTCGGACGCCTGGTCGCCCCCCTTCTTGATCGATGCCGCGGGGCGACGTACATCTCATGGATCCCATCTCAACCTGACAAAGCCCTCATTTCGCAGTTTGGGCTGCCTGGCGAGGCTTGCTGAAGATGTGACTTAATTCGTATAGCACGCAAGTGACGTGCGCTGATAGTGGTGCTGTCTGCTCCTCGACCTTCCGTGCATCACCCGACCTGTCCTGCTAGCGTGAGTCTCTCGGCTAGCAAAGACGAGAGCCCGAAGGGGCTGTTCTTGGCGGAAAGACATCCTCTCAGCTCCCCCAGCGCCCCCTGATCTCAGCGACCAAGACGCACAGGCCCGCGCTGCTGCGCCGAACGCGGCCTTCGTCCTCGCCGCCCTCGCCGAGCACGCGCTCGCCCCGCTCCGTCTGCTCAAAGACGAGCTGGCCCCATTCTGCAATGCCGAGCAGGAGACCGGCGTGGTCGATGATGAGCGTCCGGCCGCCGTCGAGATCGCGGCTCGCGTCGAGGACGACGACGGCAAGCTCGAGTGCTGCCGCAAGGACCGAGACCTCGCCATCGTCCATCGAGCTGCCGCCGGCTGGCCTGGCGGCCGCAGCCCGACCGGCCGTCGTCACCGCAAGCCGCAGTGTCTCGGGCGCGATGGCGGTGAGAAAGAGCGTCGAGTGGCGGGCGGCATGAACGAGGACCGACATCGTTGCGAGCAGTTTCGAAAGCGCGAGTGCCGAGAGGATCATGCCGGCACCGGTCGAGGTGTAGCGCGAGGCCGACCTGGCCGCCTTGAGGTCCTCCTCCTCATAATGGAGCCAGAAGCGGCCGATGAGCGGGAGGATGAAAAAGTTGGCCGCAACGTCCGTGTAGGCTTCGATGCCGAGCTCGGCCGCTGTCGGTACCGCAGCAGCTGACGGGACGGCTTCGGCCGGCCGCCTCGAGAACCGCTTGACGCGGACCGACGTCTCCCGCTGGAACTCGACCAGCTTCGACTCGGCATCTTCGCGCGACCGCTCGATGGCCATCGAGCTGAGCTCGCCGGCGGCAATCTCGACCGGCCCTCTCCGGGGTAGGGCGAGCAGCTGCCGAGCATTAACGTCTGCAGGCGAGACGTAGCGCTCGTGCAGCGCCGGAGGCAGCCGCTTGGTCGGCCAGTCGACCGAGGCGGTGGTCGCTGGAGCGATCGTCGGCAGACCGGCCGCCTCCCTTGCGCCCATGGCGAGCGCCGTGAGGATCGCCGAGCGCTGCTGGAGCGAGTACTGGTTGATAAAATACTGCTCGATGAGGGCGCTGCGATTGAGGGGGGTAACAAGCCCGGTCAGTCGTGCTCCCGCCTATGACGGCCGGAGGTCTCCAGGACGCACGGCGCAGTCTTCCGAGGCGAGCAGGCGACAAGCGCGTTCATGATGCCCTGCTTGCGGCTGTCGAAGTCGTCGAGCTCAAAGTTGTCGTTCAGGCCGGCGAGCGAGAGGGCGACGTAGACGGCATTCTCGTCTGCGCAAGGCAAGTGGGGAGGCGGTGTCAGTCACGCCCTTCATGCCTTAGCGGAGCCGTGGCGGCCGGTCGACGCACCGAGCTCCATGCCAAAGCCGCGCTTGCGTCGGACGAGGCTCTCGCCCCACTTGAGGCCGGCCTCGAGCTTGTCCGGATCGTCCCGACTGCTGAGCAGCTCGCCGAGTTGGGCGAGGTACACCGGCCGCGGCACCTTCTTCTTTTTGGCATTGTAAAGCGTCGGGTCCTCGATGTACTCGTCGAGATCGGACGGCGAGGGCGAGGCCGATCGGGTCGATGAGACGGACGACGAAGACTGATAGCCCGTGAGCGAGTCGTCCGAGTCTGAAAGCTCAACCGGCGGCGCCTTGAGCTTCTTGGCTTTGCGCTGAGCTGGTGGGCTAGCGTCCGCCGAAAGAGCCAAGCTGCTTCTTCGAGGCGACATTGATCGGGCGCCTACTGCAGCGAACGGAGCAGCACCAGTTGAGTCTGTAAGCCGCCAGCCGAGCGTCGGGTCGACGCCGTGCATCGCCGGCATGCGGTCAACTCCGAGCGCCCGGAGCCGCCTCGCAAGGCGTTTATGAGGCTCGTCGCCGTCCCAGAGCGCAAAGTCAAGCTTCTTGCCTCCGGCGGTCACCGTGAGCTCGCTGACGACCTCGGCGCCAAGCATGCCGAGGTGGCGGATCGTCCGATCCGGATGCGAGAGATAGTGCGTCAGGCCGTTGAGGAAGGCAGGCGAGGCGGCGACGCGCTGCAATGGCGGCGATTGGGGCGGGAACGACCGGAGCAGGAGCAGGAACATCGTAAGGACATCTAGGATCCGGCCGGAGTCAGCTTCGGCGAATGGCGAAGGACAGGCTCAGAAGGCGTGCGGACGTACAGGTGTGCTTCGCGACAAGTGTGAACTTGATAAACTGGGGATCGGTCCAGAGATCGAGGACCCTCATCAGGAAGACCGCCAGGGCTGAAAGGCAAAGGAGGGTGAGTGAGCTGGCACCCAAGGATGGAGTGCACTTTGACAGGCGACGCACCCTTCTCGTCGCGCCTCGGACCGCCCACCCAACGGATGCCAATTCGTGCGCGGGCCTCGACCGCCGCCTCTCCTCCGGCCAGACTGACTGCCTCGACACCGAGCAGGACCTTCTCGGCCAGCTGAGGATCGTCCCCCGTCGGGAGCAGGATGTGCAGGACAGCGCCAGCCTGCGCGCAGGCGGCCTCAGGGACGGGTGCGTCGCCCACGACGAGGCCGAGCAGGAGGTGCCGCAGGAGCGACTCGCCCGTCCGAGCGCTGTCGGCAAAGGTCGCGCTACCACCAGAGAGGACGGCGCGCCAGCCAAGCGAGTAAGGATCCTGTAAGGCCTGGTCGGCAGCGGCGCCGCTGCATCGGGGGAGGAAGCGAGGGAGAAGCACCGCGAAGAGCGTGCTGGGGCTCGCGAGGGCCAGACAGGTCGAGGATGGGATGGTCGAGGGCGAAGCATATCCCTGACGGAGTAGCAGCTGGGTGATGAAGGAGAGGGGTCGACAGTCGACTGGACAAGCCGGCATCGAGGCAATGTCAGCACGCAGTCGCACAAGGGGCGCGGCCTTCACACAGACGCACGCTGCTCAGCGCCGCCCTTGCTCTCCCAGAGGAGCTCGTCGATTCCTTCAACGATCGCGCCAAAGACGCGTGCCTGCTCGAGCCCGGTCGGCATGGCGTACGCTTCGCCGCCGCGCGTCGCATTGGCGACCTTTGCCGGGACCGAGACGAGTGCGCGGGCGTAGGCCTCCCAGGCGACCGTCTCCTTAGCCGACCAGGGCACGCCGGTCCCGGAACCCGATATCGACGCGAGAGCACAGTAGGCCCGCGACAGAGGGTAGAGCTCAACGATCCGGGCTATGAGTGGGATCGTGAAGTTAAGTGGGGCTGGGCTGGAGGACAGTTCGGCCTTGGCCGGGCCCGAGCCCAGAGGGGCGGCGGCGGCGGCGGGCGAGTGAAGGAGGACCTGTAGGCCTGATATGGCGAGGGTTGCCGCTGCTTGGCTTGCCGTTCTGCCTCCAGCAGATGGGTTCGGACAGAACCAGCTGTCAAGAGCCTGCCGGACGAGGGCGAGCTCGTCGTCGTCGCCTTCGTCGTCGCCCTCGGCGGGACCTGCCGCCGCCCACGCGCCGGCGAGCTCGAGCACGGCCGTCTGGAGCGAGCCGAGCATGCGACCGAGCAGGGCGCCCCTCGCCTCGGAACCCCGACTCGCACCCGCCGGCCAGCGCCAGGCATCGTTGGTCGCGAGGGCGACCGGAAGGAGGGCGAGCAGGTCGAGCGGCGGGCAGACGAGCGCGAGGACGGCCGACGCCGAAGGCACCGGCTGCCTCAAGCCGTCGCGCGTCGCCCGGAGCAGGGCCGTCGCCTCGTCTCCGTTTGGAGCTGGTCCTGAGGCGGGCATCCCTGAGGGACAATAGAGACGGGCGCAAAGCTGAGGCTTTCCGAGGTCGGGGTCGAGGTCGAGGTCGGATGGCAAGGGGAGCCGGCCGTACGCCTCGCGATGAGGTCGTCCTGCCGCCCCCTTTCGTCGAGGAAGGTCGGACCAAACACGCTTCTCTGCCGTCGCCCCCCTGCCCTGCCCGCCGTCGACGCCACGGTCATCGCCTGCTTCTCCCTGTTTCTCAGATGGGGAGGGAGACGGGAGGAACGCGCCTCGTTCCTCGGCCCGCGTCGCCGCAAGCTGACGACCGCCGTTCTCCTAGCCCCGCTGCCGGCCGAGCGGGCGGCATGCCGTCAGCCCGGCCCATCGCCCTCCGACGGGACGCCCTCCCGCCGGGCCTTCACCGACGTTGCCCTCCCATCTCTCCTTCCACGGCGCCCTGCCAAAGAGGCGGCTGGCATCGCGGACATAATCCAAGCTCGGCGTCGCCTGCTTTCGGCGTGTGCTTGAAGGGTTCGACGCCCGAGGTCTTTCTTGGGCCTCCCGTCGCTGGGAGCCGCCGGAATTCCCAGCGCGAGGTCGGCAAGCAAGACGGGCGGGCGGCGTCATCAGCGCCTCGACGAGAATGGCAGGCCAGGCCGGCTGACGAGTCGCCTCGCCGAGAGACGAAGCGAGGAAGGCTGGCTCGTCGTCGGCTGAAGCGTTGACCTCCCCCCCACCACCACCCACCCTCACCCACCGACTCGCCCACTCTCGCACGCTACTCCCGGACCCGGCATGAAGCGCTCGCTGCTTGCCCTCGGCCTGCTCGGCTCCGTCCTCGCCGGCTCCGCTCTCGCCGCCCAGCTGCCAGCTGCAGACAGCCAGTCAAGACACCTCAGTTCTCGCCACGGCGGCGACGACGACGCTGGCAGCCTCAACGTCGCCCAGCCTTCGGCCCACTCCTCTGCCGGTACGCACGCCGGCGCACACGAGCACGCGCATGGCGGCGACTCGCCAGCATCAGCAGCCGGCTCGTTTGACCCTGCCAAGCTCTACGGGCCCGACGGCGAGGTCATGGAGCCTATCCCGGGCATCAACGCCCCGCCGGTGCACCACCACCATCAGTCAGTCTGGCCTGCCGTGCCCGCTTCCGCAGTCGTCTCTCTGTGGCATCTCGCTGACGCTTCGACCTTTGCGGTGGGCAGTGGAGCGACAGAGCCGTCTCGCGTCCTCAACGAGACGGCCATCCTCGCCAGCCACGATCCCAACCCGCTCTCATACTGGGTGAGCGACCCCCTTCGCGTCGTTATCGTGTCACCCTTGTGTTGGCCTGGTCGCCTCAGCCGTCCTTCTGACCCTGATTACTGATCCCTCGTGCCCGCCCAGACGCATGACTACGTCTTTGAGCCGGGCGACGAGCGTCTAGGCGGCCACGGGCAGCATGGCGGCTGGATCGTCTTTGGTCACGGCCTCGTCATGACTATCGCCTTCCTCTTTGTCCTTCCTCTCGGTCAGTGGTGAATGGACCTACGATCAGCACCGCATATAGTCCTCTGACGAGCTGGTTTGCGCTCGCTCTGCAGCCCTCGCTCTCCGCACCGCTCGGTCGCCACTGTACGGCCCGACCCTCCTGCTCGTCGACGTCCTCTCAGCCGCCTCAATCCTCGCCGCGTGGGTCTACCGCGCGCATACGCCCAATCTATACGCTCACGAGACGCACAGCCCGTGCGGCTACGTCGCGCTCGGTCTGATCTACGGCCTTGGCGCCTGGGATCTCGCTCGCTCTCTCCGACACGGACGCCTCGATGCGTCCGAAGGCTGGGCCGCCCACGTCCGGGCGAAGCTCTGCGGTCGATGGTCGGCGCGCACGGCCGAGACGCGGCGCGAGGTTGCGTACACTGCCGTCGAGGAGGGGCCAGTGGACGGAGACTGTGAGGTGCCCGGCGTCTTCCGCATTGCCGACGACGATGACGACGACGATGAGCAAGCGTCGCCCTCTTCCAGCTCGTATACTCCGCGGCCAGCGACCGCCCGCCCGACGCCGCTCGCAATCGACCCGCCCCGACAGGCCCCGGCCTTTCTCGCAGTAGAACCGTCCCCGACGTCCTCGACCTCGACCCTCCACCACCACCACCACCGCGACCGCTGCGAGCTCGCCTCGCCCGTCAGCACCGGCCCAGCTCGGGCCGAGTCGAGCCTGTCGTACGCCCGGCGGCAGGCGGAGACGTTCATCGGTCGCCTGGCCGTTGTCATCGGCTTCGCCTGCGCCCTGTCTGGTATCACCATCTACGCCGGCGCCTGTCGAGCCCGTACGTCGCCATCCGTAGAGTGACCCCTGAGTGTACCGCTCGGCGCGCTGAATCAGCTCGCGCTCGCACTCAGAGTACCTCAACGGCTGCCTCGCACATCTCATCAAGGGCGGCGTCTTCTTTGGCTACGGGATTCTCACCTGGGCCCGCTATCTCGGCGCCTGGCAGGAGTACGTGCTTCTGGATCGGCGCCGCATCATCCTGCGCTGACGCGCACCCGCGTCGCCGCCTCGTCTCCTCCGATGAACAGGTACGGCTGGGCTTGGAACATCCGTCCGCGCCACCGCTCGACGCTTGGCGACCGTAAGACTCGGACGTCACGCATGTGGACGGTTCCGACCGCCGAGACGGTCGAGTCGGCCTGCATTTTCGCCTACGGCATCTCCAACACCTGGCTCGAGCGTGCGTCCCCCTCTGCCTCGGCCTCTCTGGCGTTCGGCCCCCTTCAAAAGTTGCTGACCGACGACGTTGCGTTTCACCGCTCGAGCAGGCCTCGGCGCCAAAGCTGGCGCGCCACTGACCATCCACGAGGTCCAGCACATTTCGATCGCGATCCTCTTCTGGTTTGGCGGTCTGCTTGGCCTGCTGCTCGAGCTCCCGGCAGCCAGACGCATCCTCTCGACGGCCGTCCTGCGGCTCGACGGCCGGCCGCTCGCCGACGTGCCCAAGCCGCCCAGCTGGACGGGCAGCTTCAACCCGTTCCCTGCGCTCGTCATTGGCATCACTGGCCTTGCAATGAGCAATCACCACCAGCCTCTCGTGCTTGCGATCGAGGTGCACACGCTCTGGGGCCACTTGCTCGCGCTCTTTGCCGTCCTCCGCATCGCGTGCGTCGCTCCCGGTCGGCCTCCAAAGGTAAAGGCAAACGGTAACGCTGACACTGAGCGACGCCGTGCAGGACGTACGTTTTCCTCTGGCTCCGTCCGCCGCGCTCAATCCTGCCCTCGCGGCCGCCGACCGAAGCCCTAGCCGCCTTTAGTCTTTGCGGTGCGTCGTTATTGCAGTCACACCCGCTCTCGCCAGTAGATCGAGAAGCTCATCTGCCCCCGTTTACGATGACCCAGCCGGCGGGTTCGTTTTCATCCTCTCCAACGAGCAGGTCGTCTTCGGTGCCATGCGCTCCGGCTGGGGTGAGCCCTTTGTACGCGTCCTAGACCCTTGTGCGCCGCCGCCGCTGACTAGAGGTCGCTTTTCACAGACTCCATCATGGCCTTCCTCACTGGCACAGCCTCGCTCGTCTCGATAGTCTTTGCCTGGTCATTTGTCGTCCTCTTCGCCAAGGGGTGGGCGACCGAGTGTCGGCTCGACATGTCGCACCGGCGCCGCTCGATAACGCACGCCGACTCCAACCAGGCCGAGAGCGTCAACGGCCTTGGGTCACCAGCAGGAGACACGCTTTCGGATTGAGCGTCCGCCGGGCGCTACACTCAGCACATCGGCCCAGCAAAGCGCGGACGGCCGGCCGACGCCGTCAAACCATCTATGCTACTCGATCTCCCGTCGCGAGCCTGCGCGACGTAATGCAAATGACCCTCCATGCACATTCGTCCTGCTGCGCTCAGAGCGATTTGCCCTTCCAGAAGCGCTCGACCATCGCCAAAGCCTCGACTGGTTTCACTGAGGATGCGCAAGGCGGGCGGGCACGAGCGCGCGTCAGCCTCCCAGGCATCAACGATTTCGATGGCCCGAGCAGCACGCACTGGTCGGGACAAGATGGCCGGCGTTGTGAACGGTCGCGTACGTCAGAAGGCCCTCGCCGCCGGTCCTTCAGAGCGGCCAGGCATGTGAGTCAGCAGGAGTGCTTCGGCTTGAGACGAGGGGGTGAGGGCCGGACCTGACGACGCCGGCCGGCTCCTTGGCTCCGTCGACAAACCACGGCTGCTCGGTCGCGTTGCGGAAGCCGGCCGAGCCCGACCA
>Ga0308160_10001769_pt1 | contig 28566 bp, 20 predicted proteins | sample PhyFR1_FD_201036 | JGI IMG/M metagenome (GOLD analysis project Ga0308160, IMG submission 201036) | Phyllosphere microbial communities from UC Gill Tract Community Farm, Albany, California, United States - DLSLF.R1 | ecosystem: Host-associated > Plants > Phyllosphere > Unclassified | place: USA... | reverse complement strand
TGCTGTCGATCGGCAAGTGGCTGAAGACCAACGGCGAGGCGATCTACGACAGCCAGCCGTGGCGCACCTATGGCGAAGGCCCCACCGAAGTGGTCGGCGGCACCTTCCAGGACACCAAGACCAAGCCCTACACCGCCGAAGATTTCCGCTTCACCACCGGCCACGGCGCGCTGTACGCGATCGAGTTGGGCTGGCCGGCCGGCGGCAAGGCGGTGATCCGCTCGCTCACCCCCGCCGACGGCGTGCGCGGCGTGACCCTGCTCGCCACCGGCAAGAAGGTGCCGTTCGAGCAGCGCGCCGACGGCCTGCACCTGAACCTGCCGGCCAAGCCGGCCGGCGAACACGCCTACGTGTTCCGCATCGACCTGCCCTCCCCCACTTCCACCCGCTGACGGATATTCCCCCGATGATGAAGCGATTCGCAGGGCTGCTGCTTGCCCTGGCCATGGTCTGTACCCCCGCCATGGCCAAGAACCCGACCGCGCTGTTCTATCTGATGAGCACGCAGAAATCGACCAACTCGTTCCTGGCCAACGTCGACAAGATCGACGTGGTGGTGCCGACCTGGTACGGCGTGGACCAGAACGGCCTGGTCAACGGCACCCCCAACGCGTACATCTACGACATCGCCAAGCGCAAGCAGCTGCGGGTGATGCCGATCCTGTCGATGACCACCGGCCGCGAAGGCTTCCACAAGCTGATGCACGACGAGGATGCGAAGAAGCGCATGATCGGCTCGCTGCTGATCCACGGCAAAAAGAACGGCTACTACGGCTTCCAGTTCGACTTCGAGAACATCGCCTGGACCGACCGCGACGCCTACACGCTGATGGTCAAGCAGACCGCCGACGCACTGCACAAGGCCGGCTTCAAGATGTCGGTGGCGGTGGTGCCGAACGCGCCGGGCTACGCCGAAGGCGGGCAGTTCTCCAAGTGGATGTGGGAATACTGGCGCGGCGCCTACGACCTGAAGGCGCTCGGCCAGGCGGTCGATCTGGTCAGCCTGATGACCTACGACCAGCACACCCGCTGGACCACGCCCGGCCCGGTCGACGGCATGGTGTGGATGAAGAAGCACCTGGACTACGCACTGACCCAGGTGCCGAAGGAGAAGCTGTCGCTGGGCATCGCCACCTACGGCTACCGCTGGTACACCGGCAACCCGGTGAAGGAAGACGGCACCGAAGCGTCCAACATCGCGGCGACCTACATCGACGCCGACGAGTCCTTCCCGCTGGCGATCGAGCAGAACGCTACCGTGCAGTGGGATGCGCAGGAGCAGGAGTCGTGGTTCTATTTCTACCGCGACGACATGCGCGAATGGGTGTTCCGCCCGGATGCGCGCAGCTTCCGCGCGCGCTACGACATGGTGAAGGAATACGGGCTGGAAGGCTTCAGCTGCTGGGTGCTGGGCGCCGAGGATCCGAAGGTGTGGGACGAGCTGCCGACCGCATCGCGCTGATCCGTTACGCGCCGATCCACTACGATAGGCGTCCGCACAGCACGAGGTAGACCGAATGATTGCAGCAGGTGCACGCCAGCGCACGCCACACCGCCCGACGACCGCCCCGGCGGGCGCCGCGGCGGCGTCCCGCACCACGTGGCTGGGGCTTGCCCTGTTCGCCCTCGTTGCCGTACTGAGCGGCTGCGACCGCAAGGCCCCCGCCGCGGCGGACACGGCCAAGCCCGCCGCCGCGCCCGCACCGGTTGCGCCGAAGCCGGTCAGCACCGCGCCGTTGCCGCTGATTCCGGCACCGGCGCAGGCCAAGCGCGGCAGCGCCACGCTGACCATCGGCACCGGCAGCACGCTGTCGGTGCCGACCGACGACGACGCGGCCATGCGCGTGGCCCGGCAATTGGCCGCGCTGCTGGAAAAGACCCGCGGCCTGTCGCTGGAGGTGCGCGCCGAGACCATCCCGGCCAATGGCGCCATCCGCCTGCAGATGAACCCCAACGCCCCGGTGGAAGCGCCGGAAGGCTACGGGCTGGACGTGGACGGCAGCACCATGCTGATCCAGGCGCGCGACGAGTCCGGCCTGTTCTACGGCGCGATGAGCGCCTGGCAGCTGCTCACCCCCGATGCCGGCAAGGGCGAAGTGGACGTGCCCGAGGTCAAGATCCGCGACTGGCCGCGCTTCGGCTGGCGCGGCCTGCTGCTCGACGTGGCCCGCCATTTCCACAGCCCGGACACGGTCAAGCACGTCATCGATGCGATGGCCGAGCACAAGCTCAACGTGCTGCACCTGCACCTGACCGACGACCAGGGCTGGCGCATCGAGATCAAGCGCTATCCCAAGCTCACCGAGATCGGCGCCTGGCGCACCCCGCCTGGCGCCGGCACGCAAGGCGTGCCGGAAAGCTACGGCGGCTTCTACACCCAGGACCAGATCCGCGACCTGGTGGCCTACGCCGCCACGCGGCACGTCACCATCGTGCCGGAACTGGACATGCCCGGGCACGCGCAGGCGGCGGTGGCGGCGTATCCGGAACTGGTCGGCGTGACCCGGCAGCGGCCGAAGGTGTCGGTGGACTGGGGCGTCAATCCCTACCTGTTCAATACCGACGAAAAGAGCATGACCTTCATCCAGGGCGTGCTCGACGAAGTGCTGCAGCTGTTCCCTTCGCAGTACATCCACATCGGCGGCGACGAAGCGGTCAAGGACCAGTGGGAGCGTTCGCCCGCCGTGCGCGCGCAGATGCGCAAGCTCGGGATCAAGGATGCGCACGCGATGCAGGGCTGGTTCAACCAGCAGTTGTCCGATTACCTGACCAAGCACGACCGGCGCCTGATCGGCTGGGACGAGATCCTGGAAGGCGGCCTGCCGGCCAGCGCGTCGGTGATGTCGTGGCGCGGCGTCGATGGCGCGGTGGCCGCGGCCAAGCAGGGCCACGACGTGGTGCTGGTGCCGGCCGGCTGGCTGTACCTGGACAACCTGCAGAGCGCGCGCAGCGACGAGCCCAACGGCCGGCTGGCGGTACTGCCGCTGCAGAAGGTCTACGAGTTCGATCCGGTCCCGGCCGCGCTCAGCGCCGAGGAAGCCAAGCACGTGCTCGGCGCGCAGGCCGCGCTGTGGGCCGAATACATCCCCTCGGCCTGGCACATCGACCATGCGCTGTTCCCGCGCCTGGGCGCGCTGGCCGAGGCGGCGTGGTCGCCGCCGGCGGCGCGCGGCTGGGACGGCTTCCTGCAGCGCCTGCCGGCGCAGCTCAACCGCTACCGCGCGTTGGGCATCGACTACGGCGACGGCGCGTTCGCGCCGGACATCGCCATCCAGGGCGGCGACAACGCCGCACTGGACAGCGGCAAGGCCAGCATCGCGCTCGGCAACCAGGCCAAGTTCGGCAGCTTCCGCTACACCACCGACGGCAGCGAGCCCACCGCCGATTCGCCGCGTTACGACAAGCCGTTCGACGTGACCCTGCCGGTCACCGTGCGCGCGGCCACCTTCGCCGACGACGGCAGCGTGCTGGCCGCACCGCGCACCCGCATCCTCGACCGCCCCGGCCTGCTGAGCCGCGACACCCAGGGCCTGAGTTCCTGCGCCGACGGCAGCCTGGGCCTGCGCGTGCCGCTGCTGCCGGACATGTCGGGCAAGGACACGCCGGTGTTCAACATCGACCTGTTCAGCGGTTGCTGGCGCTACGCCGACGCGCGCCTGGACGGTATCGCCCGCATCCGCATCGATGCGGCGCGGCTGGCGCGCAACTACGGGCTGGCGCACGAGCAGGTCAAGGTCAAGCAGTACCCGGCCAAGACCGCGCACGGCGAACTGGAAGTGCGCCTGGGCGACTGCAAGGGCAAGCTGCTGGCGCGGATCCCGCTGCCCGGCGGCAAGGCGCTGGGCGAGCAGTTCTCGCTGGAAGCGCCGCTGCCCAAGCAGACCGGCACGCACGACCTGTGCCTGCGCTCGACCGCCCGCATCAACGGCCCGTACTACGCCATCGGCGCCGTCCACCTGATCGAAACCACCGCGCAGGCGCCCCCCGCCGCCGCGCGTTGACCCTGGAGACCCACGCATGACCCAGCCGCACCGCCGTTCCCGTTCCGCGCCGCACCTGCGCCTTCCCGCCCGGCTCGGGCTGCTGCTGGCGCTGGGCCTGCCCACGCTGGGCCAGGCCGCGGTGCCGACGACGCTGCCGCTGCAACAGGGCTGGCAGGTGCGGCTGGCGCCGGGCGAGGCGCGCGCCAAGGAATTCCCGAAGGCCGCGCAGTGGCTGCCGGCGCAGGTGCCGGGCACGGTGCAGACCGACCTGATCGCGGCCGGGGTGGTGCCCGACCCGTTCTATCGCGACAACGAGGCGAAGATCCAGTGGGCGGGCCTGAGCGACTGGCAGTACCAGACCCGCTTCAAGGCCGATGCCGCGCTGCTCGCGCGCGAGCACGTGGAGCTGGTGTTCGACGGCCTGGACACCTTCGCCGAGGTCTACCTCAACGGCAAGAAACTGCTCGCCGCCGACAACATGTTCCGGCAGTGGCGGGTCGACGCCAAACCGCTGCTCAAGCGCGGCGACAACGTGCTGGAAGTGCGGCTGTACTCGCCGATCAAGAAGCTCCAGCCGTGGCTGGCCAAGCAGCCGTACGCGCTGCCCGGCGCCTACGACTCGGCCTTCGGCGACGAACCCGTCGCCCGCCACAGCTCCACCTACGTGCGCAAGGCGCCCTACACCTTCGGCTGGGACTGGGGCCCGCGCATCGTCACCGCCGGCATCTGGCAGGACGTGCGCGTGGAAGCCTGGGACGCGCTGCGCGTGGAAGGCCTGCACATCGCCCAGCAGCGCGTCGATGCGGACGCGGCGCAACTGCTCGCGCAACTGGAGGTGCAGGCCGGCCGCAGCGGCGAGGTGCAGCTGGAGCTGGACGTGCTCGGCCCCGACGGCCAGCGCGTGGCGCAGCTGAGCCAGAAGGCGGTGCTCGACCCCGGCAGCAACACGCTCACCGTGCCGGTACGCATCGCCAAGCCGCAGCGCTGGTTCCCGGCCGGCTACGGCAAGCAGGACCTGTACACGTTCAAGGCGCGCATCCGCGACGCCGCCGGCGACAGCTACGCCACGCAGCGCGTCACCGGCCTGCGCAGCGTCGAGCTGCGCCGCGACCAGGACAAGTGGGGCAAGGGCTTCGCGATCGTGGTCAACGGCATCCCGGTGTTCGCCAAGGGCGCCAACCTGATCCCGTTCGACAGCTTCCCCAGCCGGGTCGATGCGGCGCGCATGCGCGGCATCCTGCAATCGGCGCGCGACGCCAACATGAACATGCTGCGCATGTGGGGCGGCGGCCACTACCAGCCGGACAGCTTCTACGAGGACGCCGACCGCCTGGGCATCATGATCTGGCAGGACTTCATGTTCGGCGGCGCGATCCCGCCCTACGACGTGGCGTTCCGCGAAAACACCCGCGCCGAGGCCGAGGCGCAGGTCAAGCGCCTGGGCGACCACCCCAGCATCGTGATCTGGTGCGGCAACAACGAAGTGCAGACCGGCTGGGAAAACTGGGGCGACCGGGTCAAGTTCAAGCAGTCGATCGACCCGGAAGAACGCAGCCGCATCGAACGCGGCATGACCACGCTGTTCGGCACCGTGCTGCGCGAGGCGGTGAGCAAGTACGACAGCGACACCCCGTACTGGGCGACCTCGCCCGGCACCGATTTCGACGGCGCCGCCGACCAGCCCGACGACGGCGACATGCACTACTGGAAGGTCTGGGGCGGCCCGGCGCTGCCGGTCACCGAATACCTCAACGTGACCCCGCGCTTCATGTCCGAGTACGGCCTGCAGTCGTTCCCGGAGATGCGCACCATCCGCGCCTTCGCCGAGCCTGGCGACCTGCAGCCGGAATCGCCGGTGATGCGCGCGCACCAGAAGTTCGACAAGGGCAACGGCAACCAGCGCCTGCTGCTGTATATCCGCCGCGAATTCGGCGAGCCCAAGGACTTCGAGAGCTTCGTGTACCTGAGCCAGCTGATGCAGGCCGAAGGCATCGCCCTGGCCGCCGAGCACCTGCGCGCCTCGCGGCCGCAGTCGATGGGAACGCTCTACTGGCAGCTCAACGACGTGTGGCCGGGCGCGTCCTGGTCCAGCCTGGACTACTTCGGCCGCTGGAAGGCGCTGCACTACCATGCCAAGCGCTTCTACGCGCCGGAGCTGATCGCCGCGCTGCGCAACGACAAGGGCCAGACCGAGGTGACGCTGGTCTCCGACCGCACCGTGCCGCTGGCCGCGCGTTGGCGCATGCGGCTGATGGACGTGTCCGGCAAGGTGCTGAGCAAGAGCGAGAAGCCGGTGACCCTGGCGCCGCTGTCCAGCGTGCGCGTGGGCAGCTTCAGCGATGCCCAGTTGCTGCGCCGCGCCGATCCGATGCGCAGCTTCGCCGTGTTCGAGCTGCTCGACGGCGCGCGCGTGCTGTCGCGCAACCTGGTGTTCTTCGACGCGGCCAAGAACCTGCATCTGCCCAGCCCCGACATCCGCAGCGAACTGCGCGCCGATGGCGACGGTTACGCGCTGACCCTGACCAGCACCACCCTGGCGCGCGAGGTGTGGCTGGCGTTCGGCGATCTGGATGCCACGCTGTCCGACAACGCCTTCGACCTGTTGCCGGGCGAGCCGCTGAGCGTGCACGTGCGCAGCAACGCGACGCTGGAGCAGTTGCGCAGCGCCTTGCAGGTGCGCGATCTGGCAGAAACCCTCACTGGGTCGCCGCCCGAGCCGGCGGAGGCGAAGTGATGCGGATGGCACCGACACTGCACAAGGAAATCCGGGGAACCATGAGCGATAGCGCGCGACGCGATGCGGACACTGCACGGTCGCGGCTGAAGCCGCTCCTACAGGGGATTTCGCGGGGGCTGTATGTGCTTGGGTTGGCCGCTGCGCCGCTCGCGCATGCCGACGATGCCGACGACCGCGCCGCCGCGCTGGTGGCGAAGATGACCCGCGAGGAAAAGGTCGCGCAGGCGATGAACGATGCGCCGGCGATCCCGCGCCTGGGCGTGCCGGCCTACGAATGGTGGAGCGAAGGCCTGCACGGCATCGCCCGCAACGGCTACGCCACCGTGTTCCCGCAGGCGATCGGCTTGGCCGCGACCTGGAACACCACCCTGCTCGAGCAGGTCGGCACCGTGACCTCGACCGAAGCGCGCGCCAAGTTCAATCTCGCCGGCCGCCCCGGCAAGGACCACCCGCGCTACGCCGGGCTGACCATCTGGTCGCCGAACATCAACATCTTCCGCGACCCGCGCTGGGGCCGCGGCATGGAGACCTACGGCGAGGATCCCTACCTCACCGGGCAACTGGCGGTGGGCTTCATCCACGGCCTGCAGGGCGACGACCTCAGCCACCCGCGCACCATCGCCACGCCCAAGCACATCGCCGTGCACAGCGGCCCGGAACCCGGCCGCCACGGCTTCGACGTGGACGTGTCGCCGCGCGACCTGGAAGCGACCTACACCCCGGCATTCCGCGCCGCCATCGTCGATGGCCAGGCCGGCTCGGTGATGTGTGCCTACAACTCCTTGCACGGCACCCCGGCCTGCGCCGCCGACTGGCTGCTCAACGGCCGCCTGCGCGGCGACTGGGGCTTCAAGGGCTTCGTCGTCTCCGACTGCGACGCGCTCGACGACATGACCCAGTTCCATTATTTCCGCGCCGACAACGCCGGCTCGTCCGCCGCCGCGCTCAAGGCCGGCCACGACCTCAACTGCGGCCACGCCTATGCCGAACTGGGCCAGGCGATCGAGCGCGGCGACGCCGACGAAGTCCTGCTCGACCGGTCGCTGGTGCGCCTGTTCGCCGCGCGCTACCGGCTCGGCGAACTGCAGCCGCAGCGCAAGGACCCGTACGCGCGGCTCGGTGCCAAGGACGTGGACAGCGCCGCACACCGCGCGCTGGCACTGCAGGCCGCGCAGCAATCGCTGGTGCTGCTGCAGAACCGCAACGCCACGCTGCCGCTGAAGCCAGGCCTGCGGCTGGCGGTGATCGGCCCCAATGCCGACGCGCTGGCCGCGCTGGAAGCCAACTACCAGGGCACCTCGGCCGCGCCGGTGACGCCGCTGCTGGGCCTGCGCGAACGCTTCGGCGCCGCGAATGTGAGCTACGCGCAAGGCGCCCCGCTCGCCGCCGGCGTGCCCGGCATGATCCCCGAGACCGCCCTGCGCAGCGACGGCAAGCCCGGCCTGCGTGGCGAGTATTTCGACAACGTCGATCTGGCCGGCAATCCGCGCACGCAGCGCCAGGACCGCGTGGTCAGCTTCAACTGGGATCAGGTGGCGCCGGCCAAGAGCGTGGACAAGGATCGCTATTCGGTGCGCTGGAGCGGCGAACTGCTGCCGCCCGGACCGGGCGACTACACCCTGGCGGTGCGCGTGGCGCGCTGCTTCGATTGCGCCGGCCACGATCCGGTGCGGCTGTACATCGACGACAAGCTGGTCGTCGCCGGCAACGCCGAAGACAAGCACCTGCCGGCCGGCATGCACAACGCCGACGGCCGCAACGTCGAGACCGTGCTGCACTTCGACGACACGCGCCCGCGCCGCATCCGCCTGGAACTGGAGCACCGCGGCCAGGACCAGGGTCTGCGCCTGGAATGGCTGGCGCCGGCCGCGCCGCAACTGGCCGAGGCCGAACGCGCGGTCGCGCAGGCCGACGCGGTGGTCGCCTTCGTCGGCCTGTCGCCGGACGTGGAAGGCGAGGAACTGCGCATCGACGTGCCCGGCTTCGACGGCGGCGACCGCAACGACCTCGCCCTGCCCGCGGCGCAGCAGGCGCTGCTGGAGCGCGCCAAGGCCAGCGGCAAGCCGCTCGTGGTGGTGTTGATGAGCGGCAGCGCGGTGGCCTTGAACTGGGCCAAGCAGCATGCCGACGCGATCGTCGCGGCGTGGTATCCGGGGCAGTCCGGCGGCACCGCGATCGCGCAGGCGCTGGCCGGCGACGTCAATCCGGGCGGCCGCCTGCCGGTCACCTTCTACCGCTCCACCAAGGACCTGCCGGCCTACGTCAGCTACGACATGAAGGGGCGCACCTACCGCTACTTCAAGGGCGAGCCGCTGTTCGCGTTCGGCAGCGGGCTGAGCTACACCAGCTTCGCCTACGCCGCGCCGCAGCTGTCGGCGACCACGCTGCAGGCCGGCGCGAACCTGCAGGTGCGCACGCAGGTGCGCAACAGCGGCACGCGCGCCGGCGACGAGGTGGTGCAGGTGTACCTGGAATACCCGCAACGCGCGCAATCGCCGCTGCGCACCCTGGTCGGCTTTCAGCGGGTGACGCTGCAGCCGGGCGAAACGCGCGAGGTGAGTTTCGAGCTGGCGCCGCGGCAGCTGAGCGACGTCGATCGCGCCGGCCAGCGCGCGGTGCAGCCCGGCGACTACCGCATCTTCGTCGGCGGCGGCCAGCCCGGCACCGGGGCGCCCGGCGACGCGGCCGCGTTTTCGATCCAGGGCAGCGCGCCCATCCCGCGGTGATCGATACATGTGCCCCTGTAGGAGCGGCTTCAGCCGCGACCGGACCTTACCGGTAACACCCGGTCGCGGCTGAAGCCGCTCCTACAGAAAAGCAAAGCAATGCGCTCACCCGTATAAACCAGACCAGGAGTCACCCATGCCTTCCCGCCGCGATGTCCTCCAGTTGCTCGGCAGCGCCGCCGGCGCCGGCCTGCTCGCCAGCGCTGTGCCCGGCTTCGCCGCATCCGGCGCAGCGGCGGCAGGCTTCCCCAGCAAGCGCCCAGCGCCGGCGCAACGGCGCTTCGTCAGCGCCGCGGTGGAAAAGCACCTGCGCACGGTCAAGGCCGGCATCGGCGATCCGCGCCTGGCCTGGCTGTTCGAGAACTGCTATCCGAACACGCTCGACACCACCGTGGAAATCGGCACCCGCAACGGCAAGCCGGACACCTTCGTCATCACCGGCGACATCGAGGCGCTGTGGCTGCGCGATTCCTCGGCGCAGGTGCATCCGTACGTCCCGCTGGCCAAACGCGACCCGGCGCTGCGGCGCATGTTCCATGGCCTGATCCAGCGCCAGGCCGCCTGCATCCAGCTCGACCCCTACGCCAACGCGTTCCTGCCCGACGGCAAGAGCCAGCGCCTGAAATGGTCGGTGGCCGACATCACCGAGATGAAGCCCGGCGTCGGCGAGCGCAAGTGGGAAGTGGATTCGCTGTGCTACCCGATCCGCCTGGCGCACGAATACTGGCGCGCCAGCGGCGACGCCGCCCCGTTCGACGACGACTGGCGCGCGGCGATGCACGTGGTGGTCAAGACCTTCCGCGAGCAGCAGCGCCTGCACGGCCGCGGCCCCTACAATTTCCAGCGCCCCTCGCCGCTGGCCACCGAGACCCTGGTGCTGGAAGGCTACGGCCAGCCGACCAAGCCCAACGGCATGATCCACTCGATGTTCCGCCCGTCCGACGACGCCTGCCTGTACCCGTTGTTCGTGCCGGCCAACCTGTTTGCGGTGACCTCGCTGCGCCAGCTGGCGACGATGAGCGAAGCGTTGCACCACGACGCCGCCTTCGCCGGCGAATGCCGCGCGCTAGCCGACGAAGTCGAGACCGCTACACGCAAATTTGGGCAGATGCGAGACGCCGATGGGCAGGCGTTCTGGGCCTATGAGGTGGACGGCTACGGCAACCAGCTGTTCATCGACGACGCCAACGCCCCGGGCCTGCTGAGCCTGGCCTACCTGGGCTGCTGCGACCGCCGCGACCCGCTGTTCCTGCGCACCCGCCAGTTGGCGTGGAGCGAGCGCAACCCGTATTTCTACCGCGGCCGCGCCGCCGAAGGCGTGGGCAGCCCGCACAGCGGCATGGGCACGATCTGGCCGATGTCGATCATGCAGTACGCGCTGGCCAGCGACGACGACGCGCAGATCCGCCAATGCCTGGCCTGGCTGAAGAGCACCGACGCCGGCAGCGGCTTCATGCACGAAGCCTTCGACAAGGACGACCCGAGCAAATTCACCCGCGACTGGTTCGCCTGGGCCAACACCTTGTTCGGCGAACTCATCGTCGACCTGCACCAGCGCAAACCGCACCTGCTGAAAGCCTGACCACCCCCACCGCCCCCTGTAGGAGCGGCTTCAGCCGCGACCGGATCTGACCGGCAACACCAAGGTCGCAGCTGAAGCCGCTCCTACAGAAACACCATCCCGCTCCGCTGCACACCCCGAGGACAGCACCATGGCCACACGACGCGGTTTCCTGCAGGGCGCCATCGCCCTGGCCCTGTTCGGCAGCAGCGGCATCGCCCGCCTGGCGCAAGCGCGCGCCGGCAGCTACGCGCTGCCCGCCGACGCCCGCGCCAAGGCCGAGCTCACCCGCCACGTCGACGTGTTCATCGGCACCGGCGGCCACGGCCACACCTTCCCCGGCGCCACGCTGCCGTTCGGCATGGTGCAGCTGAGCCCGGACACCTACAACGCGGTGTGGGATTCGTGCTCCGGCTACCACGAGTCCGACGGCTCGATCATGGGCTTCTCGCACACCCACCTGTCCGGCACCGGCGTCGGCGACCTGCTCGATTTCCTGGTCGTCCCCGCCACCGGCGACGTCAAGCTGGTCCCCGGCACGCTGCAAGATCCGGACGCCGGCTACCGCTCGCGCTACGACCACGCCGACGAAGCCGCCTCGCCCGGCTACTACCGGGTGCGCCTGAAGGACAGCGGCGTGCACGCCGAGCTGACCGCCACCGCACGCGCCGGCCTGCACCGCTACCACTTCCCCAAGGGCAAGCCGGCGCACCTGCTGCTGGACCTGTGCCACGGCATGCAGGACAAACCGGAGATCGCCACCCGGGTCAGCGACGCGCAACTGCGCATCGTCGATGCGCGCACCCTGACCGGCGGCCGCCGCGTGTACCAGTGGGCGACCGGCCGCTACCTCTACTTCGCCATGCGCCTGTCGCGGCCGTTCGCCAAGGCCCAGCTCTATTCCGAAGACCAACCGCTGGCCGCCGGCGCGCACCAGGCCGACGGCACCCACCTGAAGGTGGCGCTGCACTACCCCGACGCCGCCGACGCGCCGCTGCTGGTCAAGGTCGGCATCTCCGCGGTCAGCGCCGACAACGCCCTGGCCAACCTCGACGCCGAACTGCCCGACTTCGATTTCGCGCGCGTGCATGCCGCCGCCGTGGCCGCGTGGGAGAAGGAACTGGCGCGCGTGCGCATCGACAGCGACGACGACGCGCAACAGCGCATCTTCTACACCGGCCTGTACCACAGCCTGCTCGCGCCCACCCTGTTCAGCGACACCGACGGCCGCTACCGCGGCATGGATCTGAAGGTGCACCAGGCGCCCGCCGGCTATCACAACTACAGCACCTACTCGCTGTGGGACACCTACCGCGCGCTGCACCCGTTGCTGACCCTGGTGCAACCAGAACGCGTGCCCGACCTGGTGCAGTGCCTGGTGCGCGGCGCCAACGAATGTCCGGACGGCGTCGGCATCTGGCCGCTGCAGGGCGTGGAGACCGGCTGCATGATCGGCTACCACTCCGCCGTGGTGCTGGCCGAAGCGCACGCCAAGGGCTTCACCGGCATCGACTACGCCGCTGCCTGGCCGGCCTACCGCAAGCGCGCAATGGACGACACCACGCACGGCCTGGACGAGTACCGCAAGCGCGGCTACATCCCCAGCGACACCGTGGACGAAGCGGTCAGCCGCACCCTCGAATACGCCTACGACGACTGGGCAGTGGCGCACCTGGCGCAGGCCGCCGGCGCCACCAAGGAAGCAAGCGCCTTGCGCGAACGCTCGCGCAACTACCGCAACGTGTTCAACCGCAAGAGCGGCTTCGTGCAGCCGCGGCTGAGCAACGGCGACTGGGCCGCCCCGTTCGATCCGCGCGCGATGGGCCACATGGCGAAATGGCGCGACTTCACCGAATCCAATGCCTGGCAGGCCACCTTCCTCAACCAGCACGACCTGTACGGCTACATGGAACTGTTCGGCGGCCGCGACGGCTTCGTCGCCAAACTCGACGAACTGTTCTCCACCAGTTCCGAACTGCCGGCCGACGCGCCGCCGGACATCGACGGCATGGTCGGCCAGTACGCGCACGGCAACGAACCCAGCCACCACGTCGCCTACCTGTTCGCCTACGCCGGACAACCGTACAAGACCCAGGCGATGGTGCGGCGGCTGCTGCGCGAGCAATACCACGACGCGCGCAACGGCCTGTCCGGCAACGAGGACTGCGGGCAGATGAGCGCCTGGTTCGTGCTCAGCGCTCTGGGCTTCTACGCCGTGGACCCGGTCAGCGCCACCTACGTGCTCGGCAGCCCGCTGTTCAAGCGCGCCGACGTCGATGTCGGCAACGGCCGCACCCTCAGCGTCGTCGCCCACGGCAACAGCGCCGCCAACGTCTACATCCAGCGCGCCCGCTGGAACGGCAAGCCGTACACGCGCAGCTGGCTACGCCACGCCGACCTCGCCGCCGGCGGCACCCTGGAACTGGAGATGGGCCCGAAGCCCAACCCCGCCTTCGGCGCAGCCAAGGAAGACATGCCGCCGTCGTTTGTTTGAGACGCCCCCTCCTCGCCCCTGTAGGAGCGGCTTCAGCCGCGACCGAGACTCTCCGGTAGCACTCGGTCGCGGCTAATGGCCCGAGGCCACCCAGAGCCGCTCCTACAAAAAAAACCCAACCTCACCACCGCCAGAGACCCACACATGCTGCGTAGCTCCCTGTCCGCCCTTGCCCTGTCGCTCCTGCTCTCCCTCCCGGCATCCGCACAGCCGACGCACGCCGCCACGCCCTGGCCCGCCTTCGCCACCCAGGGCGAACACTTCACCCGCGACGGCAAGCCCTACCAGATCATTTCCGGCGCCATCCACTTCCAGCGCATCCCGCGCGCCTACTGGAAGGACCGCCTGCAGAAAGCGCGCGCCATGGGCTTGAACACCGTGGAGACCTACGTGTTCTGGAACCTGGTCGAACCGCGCCAGGGCCAGTTCGACTTCAGCGGCAACAACGACCTGGCCGCCTTCATCGACGAAGCCGCCGCGCAGGGCCTCAACGTCATCCTGCGCCCCGGCCCCTACGTCTGCGCCGAATGGGAAGCCGGCGGCTACCCCGCCTGGCTGTTCGCCGAACCGGGCCTGCGCGTGCGCAGCCAGGACCCGCGCTTCCTCGCCGCCAGCCAGGCCTACCTCGACGCCGTCGCCGCGCAGGTCAAGCCCAAGCTCAACCACAACGGCGGCCCCATCATCGCCGTGCAGGTCGAGAACGAATACGGCTCCTACGACGACGACCACGTCTACATGCAGGCCAACCGCGCCATGTTCGTCAAGGCCGGCTTCGACAAGGCCCTGCTGTTCACCGCCGACGGCGCCGACGTGCTGGCCAACGGCACCCTGCCCGATACCCTGGCGGTGGTGAACTTCGGCCCCGGCGACGCCGAAAAAGCATTCCAGACCCTGAGCAAGTTCCGCCCCGGCCAACCGCAGATGGTGGGCGAATACTGGGCCGGCTGGTTCGACCAATGGGGCGACAAACACGCCAACACCGACGCCACCAAACAGGCCAGCGAATTCGAATGGATCCTGCGCCAGGGCCACTCCGCGAACATCTACATGTTCGTCGGCGGCACCAGCTTCGGCTTCATGAACGGCGCCAACTTCCAGAAGAACGCCAGCGACCACTACGCCCCGCAGACCACCAGCTACGACTACGACGCCGTGCTGGACGAAGCCGGCCGGCCCACGCCCAAGTTCGCCCTGTTCCGCGACGCCATCGCCCGCGTCACCGGCGTGCAGCCGCCCGCCCTGCCCAAGCCGATTCGCTTCGCCGAATTGCCGGCCACCCCGCTGCGCGAATCCGCCTCGCTATGGGACAACCTGCCCGCGCCGGCCGCCACCACCGACACCCCGCAACCGATGGAGCGCTACGGCCAGGCCTACGGCTACATCCTCTACCGCACCACCGTCACCGGCCCGCGCAAGGGCAGCCTGTACCTGGGCGAGGTGCGCGACTACGCCCGCGTCTACGTGGATCGAAAGTTGGCCGGCAGCGCCGAGCGCCGCCTGCAGCAGGTGGCCGTGGACGTGGACATCCCCGCCGGCCCCCACACCGTGGACGTACTGGTGGAAAACGGCGGCCGCATCAACTACGGCGCCCATCTCCCCGACGGCCGCGCCGGCCTGGTCGACCCCGTGCTGCTCGACGGCAAGCCGCTGACCGGCTGGCAGACCTTCCCGCTGCCGATGGACGACCCGAGCAAGCTCACCGGCTGGACCACCGCCAAGGTCAACGGCCCCGCCTTCCACCGCGGCACCGTCAAGATCGGCACGCCCACCGATACCTTCCTGGACATGCAGGCCTTCGGCAAAGGCTTCGCCTGGGCCAACGGCCATAACCTGGGGCGGCATTGGAAGATCGGGCCGCAGCGGGCGCTGTATTTCCCGGCGCCGATGCAGCGTAAAGGCGAGAACAGCGTGATCGTGTTCGATCTGGATAGCGCGGTGGATGCGAGTGTGTGTGGGGTTAAGGGGCAGGTTTGGAGTACGCCGGGTAATTGAGTTCTTCCGGAATGCGCCATCCAATCCATCTGGATGACGCGGCTTCAAAGTCAGTGCAAATTTCTCGTCGAATAGCAGTTAGCCACACAAACCAACCATGCGCGAAGAACTCGTTGTCATCTACCAGAACGGCACGGTAACGCCTCTCGTGCGAAGCGATGAATATTCGCCCAGCGTATTTGGTGGTCCGCTGGAAGCAGAGGTCAGTGGCAACAGGTTTGCGAGGCAACTACACCATATCGCCACCGTCAATCACAACCAACTCCCAATCCTCAGCGAACCTCATTGCATACGGGAAATACCTCTCGTGTACGGGCTTTTCTATAGCGGCTGCATGCTTGAGTACACATTCGAGCAAGGCAACATTGCCGTTCAGTCAATTGAGCCGGAAGAACCAACCGAGAATTGGCCCTACGCCAACTTCCCAGCTCTATTGCCATATGTTCCGCTCGAGGTAGGCACGGTGACGGCTGAGCCATGGGAGCAGTTTTTGCGACGGGCGCCCAACTTGCCTGGAGAGCAGCCATCTGAAGTTGTGGTACTGGTTCCCCCACCCGCAACACTCGGCTTCTCCATGTGGGGGCGCGACGGCGACGCGGAAGGCGTCACCATCGTGTTTGAGTGCTCGCTCAAGGAAAGGCGTGTCGCTGCCTACAACGTGTGCAGCTGACCCGTCGATCAAGCGGACGCCTAGCGAGAAAACGGGTTGACAGCAAAGGAGCCAGAGGAACTATCTAGTTCAAGCACATATTTGCTCCGGCCCCCATGCCGTTTGCTGATCGGCTGGCAAACCTTCGCCTGGCCAACGGCCATAGCCTGGGCCACCACTGGAACATCGGATCGCAGCGAACGTTGTATTTCCCGGCGCGATGCAGAGTAAAGGCGAGAACAGCGTGATCGTGCTCGATCTGGATGGCGCGACGAATGCGAGCGCGCTTGGAGTGAAGGGCAGGTTTGGAGTACGCCGGGTAGTTGAGGTTACCGGGGGAGCGCCGTCAGGCGCATCTGGATAACTCATCATCAAAGCTAATGATCAGTAAACTATGGCGGCCGCCGGCTCCGGCAAGCCGCCTAAACTTGTGACTGCGGTCGGCAACTGCTAGCGTCGGCCTTTGAATCCAATTGTGAGGCATCAGCGCACATGAAGTCATTCAGCCAACGCAAGGGTTTGAAGCCGCTCTCAGACATCATCCAAACTGGATCGATAAATTCCGAACTTCGAAACTCTTTATGGAATGCACTTGATGTTGCGCTCTGGTCATCGGATAAATATCTATACGTACAGCATGGCGAGCCTGAAATTCAATCTTTTAGCAAGACGTTATGGTTCCACTTCTTCAAGAAACCCATCGACTCACGACCAGATCGAAGCAGTAAAATTCTTGCAGCCATTCGCGATTACTTCTTCCGGTGCGAGTGGTTTGAAGTATATGACCTCCTTGAATTCATTGTCGCGCATTACGAACGTTCAAAGCCACGCCTCGCCGATTTCCTGAACCGCTTTCTTGAAAGAGAGCTTTCTGCTTATCGCTTTATATCAGGACAACTTACCGATATCACCGATGCACAAGAACTTGAAATGCTCGAATCGGCGCTAGCCGACTCAAGATTTTCCGGCGTAGCAGCCCATCTTGAGCGATCGCTTGAAATGTACGCAAATCGAGACAATCCCGATTACCGCAACTCAATCAAGGAATCGATTTCCGCAGTTGAGAGCATGGCACGGATAGTAACCGAAAACTCCAAAGCAACCTTAAGCGATGCTCTAAAGGCTCTGGAGAGACGTGGCACACTGCACCCCGCGCTAAAGGAAGGCTTCATGAAGCTTTACGCCTACACGAGTGACGAGGGCGGCATTCGACATGCCATGCTTGATGTACCACAGCTCACCGCTGCAGATGCAAGATACTTCTTGCTTTCATGCACATCATTCGTCAACTATCTAAAGTCCCAGCTGGCATAAAAAGCAACCAGTAACGGGGGCTGGTTAGCTTTTCCGAGAAATCGAGGGGGGACTCACTCCGTCTCTTTTGTTCCGACACGACAATTGCTGTAGGGGCAAGCACGCTCCTTATGTTACATACGCCAACGCTTGGTGAGCCATGCGCCCCGTTGACCGACACTAAGAGCGCGGGCTAGTCCCAGGCTTTTCCTTTGGACTGTTGTAGCAATCCTTCAATCCTCGGTTCCAGACGAACCGGAACCCAGCACCTGCCTAAGCTTTGCTATACCTTTTCTCGGTTGCCACGAAGGCCCCATCGGAATGAAGTAGCGCAATGGTGTTCCCCTGCACGTGCTCCGGCCAGACCTGGCCTGGCAAGCCAACGAATTCCAGCGGAAGATCGACCTCTTGGTCTGGCTTGATGCTAGCAAACTGATCAAAGCTGCGTGGCTGCCGATCCTCAAACTGGAAGTCCTTGTTCCAGACCATCGCAAACGCCATGGGATAAGCCTTCAAGATGTAGATCGCTGAGCTGCCTCCCCCACCCAATATGCCTAATGCAAAGTCTCGGAGAACCGTCCTACCACTGTAGGGATACACCCAATAGTGAAGTCTCACCTGATCCAAAAGATCCGATCGGTCGTCGAATAGGTGCTGGCTGTGACGCTCGTCGTAGCGATTTAAGCCCACCGAGGACATGTGACCCAGAACGCCTCTTGCCACAAGCTGTGGCTGGATACGGATGCTCTGGGAGTAAGTCACCCTAGTTCGATCACGCAAGATATCAGTCACCTGGCGACTCATGGACACAAGTGCCCTGTCGTAACGAGAAAGCACCGAGCCATTGCATATCCGGCAGAGGCTCTTGAAGCAAACACCATTTGGCATCTTGTGGGACCGTGGCTTCTTATCTCCACTGATAGCGTCAGCGATGCTCGACACCCTCAAAGCAATGCCTTGAGCCCAAGCCTTGGGCGGCACGTGATTCTCGGTCAGGTCAGAGTCCTGGCCACATATGTTGCAACGTCCCTTGGACGGGCCAACAGGGAACTTGAAGACCACTGACTAGCCTCATGCTCGCAAAGAACTCCAGAGAGATTATAGCCAGACGATCTTCTTATTTTCCTATCTAGGGCCAGAGGACGAAGTAACGAAGTCAGGTGCAGTCAAAGTCTCGTCTTACCTTACCGCCCCAAACCAGTTGACATCCCCCAAACCCGGTAGCACCATCCATCCAAGGAGCCTAGAAACTCCTCAGAGAGCGGTACCCACCTCCGTCAAACCGGTGGGTTTTTTGTGCCTGCATTTCGCAGGTATAAGCCGATGCGATGCCTGCGTCGGGAGGGCGGCTAATACAACACCCGCAAGGGGAATACGCCCGCCGGCTCTCTGCGGTTTCTAGCCTCCCGACATCCCGTCGCCCTTCGGCGCGGGTTCCTGTCTGCCAAGGAGGCTCTGCCATGCGTCAACCATCACCCCGCCCCACCGCTCCGCGCACCCCGCCTGCCCGCAAACGTGCAGCGCGCCAGCCACGGCCCAAACCTGAGCCCGAGCCGGCCGGGTTCCTGCGTTACATCGAGCCACCGTTCACCCCGATGATGTCGGTTGAAGACGCCGCGGCCGCCATCGCCGCCGAGCTGGCCCGCCCGCCACGCGCTCCACGCCGCCCTCGCCCGCCGCAGACCTGCACCGTCGGCTGCGGCCACTCCGCCAGCGGCAAGCGCACGCCCGCGTTGCGTCTGGGCGGCCGCTGGATGGAGGAACTGGGCTTCACCATCGGCAGCACGCTGCGCGTGCAGGTGCGCGACGGCGAACTGGTGGTGAGCGTGGCCAGCAAGGACTGACGCGGCCATCGCCCACCACGCACCGGAGGATCGCTGAGATGGCGTCCAACCGCTTTGTCTTCGGCATCACGCTCGACCAGGCCGATGCGCTCGACGGCCTGATCCGTACCATCACCGCGCATGGCGACATCATCGCCGCCGGCACGGCGCCCTATCTGGATCCCCGCACGCTCCCCGCGCTGGGAGAGGCCATCTACACCGCCGCCCGCGCGGCGCGCGGCATCCTGGACCAGGTGGGCGCGCAAGCGCTCAAGGACACGACCGCCCGGTAGGCAGTGAACCACGCGGCCAGCGGAAACAGGACCCTTGTGCTGCGGGGTCCATTCCCTCGCAACACGCACCGCAGCGCCACGCCGGCAGCCTCCCTCACAGAGACCGGCTTGGGCCTGCCTGCTGTTGCGTGGTCTGCTGCTGCGTCATCTCCACCTGCTGCTGGCGCACCTGCTCCACCTTGATCTGCTCGGCCTGCACCAGGCTCTGCTCTGCTGGCTGCTGGGCCGCCTCGCGTCCATCCACGCGGGCGTGGAAGAACGGCAGCTTGTCGCCGAACGGCGCGTAGACCGCCAGCACGCTCTCGGCCCCGTCCTTGCCCAGCGCGCCGGTCACCCGATCGACCCGCTTCACCAGCGGGTCTTCGGCCTGCTGCTTGTAGAGCGCGGCGGTGACGTTGCGGCTCTCCTCTTCGTTCCAGTTCCCCGTTCCGCTGACCCAGGAATGGATCGTCTGGTAGGTGGAGTGGTCTGAATGCGCGGGGTTGTCGGCCAGCATCGGACCCTGCGCGCTCTTCTCCTGCGCCGGCTCGGCCTCCTGCTCCTTGCTGCGGCCCGATGCGGTGACCGAGACCGTGGCCAGCGTCGGGACGTGCGCCACAGCAGACTGGCTCAGCTCAGCCTTGGCCTGGCGCAACTCCTCCGGGGTGGTCAACGCAACCTGGTGGGCGACCCCGTCCTGTCCGATCTGGTAGTGAACGATCGGGCTGTCGTAGCCGTATTGCCCCTGCCCGTTCGGCTTCAACTGCTGCATCATCGGGCCGGTGAGGCCTTCGGCTTCCTTTGTGCGCTGGGTGGCGAGCTTCACCGCCTCTAAGTTGTTTTCCTGGGCGTTGAGGTCGATGCCGGCGGCGCGGTAGCGATGCAGGAGTTCGTTGTGCTCCATCTGCGCGGCCGTCGGCGCGGGGCGCGCTTCGATGGCCGCTAAGGTTTCCTGAGCGTGCTCCAGCGATGGCTGGCGCATCTGGTTGGTGAGCTCCAGCTCTACCGCCAGGTTGCCACTGGCTACCCCGTCCTTCCCGGTCCATTGCCCCTCAGCAGTGCGCTGGTAAAGCTGACCGTCGTGGCCTTGCACCTGATCCTGCCTGGCCCGGGCATTCTCCACCGCGGCGGGCACCCCCACGCCGTAGTCCTGCCCGCGCTGGGCGGCATGGCTTTCCAGATAGGCCTGAGCGATGGCCTCGCGGCCGGTGGCGACGTTGTTCTCGATGCGCGCCAGGGCTTCCTGGTTCAGCCGCTGCGCCTGTTCTGGTGTAGCGGCCTGCGGCTCATAGACGCCATGATCGTTGGCACCCGACACGCCGGTCTTGACCTGGCGCTCCCAGGACTCGGTGGTCGGATTGCGATGCCAGTTCTGGTTGTCGAGGCCTGTCCGGTCGCCGGCCTGGGCCGGGAGGTTGAACGGATCCTGCGGCGGGGGCGCTTTGCCCAGCGCGAACTCGGCGGCCTTGGCGTTCGCCATGGCGCCCAATTCCTGGGACTTCTCGTAGCTGGCCCCCACCGGCCCATGGCTAGGGGTGTCGCGCCCGTCGGGCGTGCGGTCGAACGCGCCTTGGCGCTCCCAATCCCGTCCGTTGAACTGCCACTCCACCCCGGCCTTGTCGGTCTGGTGGAAGATGTCGCGGTTCTCGTTGAGGTCGACGGCCTTGTCGAAGGCCTTGCTCATCAAGATGGCGTCGCCCACCACCAGCGCCGAGGGCACGAACCCGCTGCTGCTGCCCAACGCAGCCGCCGTCGCCGCACCGCCGGCCCAGCCACCAACGTTGCGCGCAATGGCGTGATCGACCTCCGACTGCGCGGCCGTGGTGTTGCCCTGCTCCATCAGCGCCGAGGCGGTGCGCGCGGTCATGACGGCATCGGCACCGGTCGCCAGGAGTCCGCCGGCACGGGTCAGCCCGCGGGCGGACGCCTCGCCCATCAATAGCTGCATGGCGACTTCGCCACGCTGGCCGCGGGGTACGCGAAGGTTTTGTGCCGCTTCCTCGCCCAAGGTCTGCTCGACCTTGAGGATGCCCTGCTCGGACAAGACCACGCGACCATCGTGATGGGCATTCGCGATCGCTAGAGCCAAGCCACTCCGCTGGAGTGGCAGGTTTCCGCCACGGACGATGGCCATGCTACTGGTCTGAATTTTATCAAGCGTGGTGACAATGCGGGATTCAGAGCTCGTCACACCTGCCCAACCACGATCAATTCCAGTGAGGCCATTAACGGCATCGAACTGTTGAGCATGGGCTTGATAATAGTCCGGGCTGTTGCGAAAAAAACCCTGAACTTTTGTATTGGCCTGAGCAGGAGTAAGGCCAACTGGCGTGTTTGTGTTCAAGTCATTGTTAATAAGGCCAACCGCAATGGTGTCGCGCAACTGCTCCACACGCTGAGCCACGCGATCCAATGCTTCTGGGTCGCCACGCAAAGCCGCTCGGCCATCCCGCGTTGCCTGGATCTCGTCTAAGCGCTGACTTAACCCGTCCTGATAGGCGCCGAGCGGACCGCCGCTATGCGGCGTAATAACCAGCGAGTCAGCGAACTTGGAATCGGCCGGAAGGAAGATACGATTTTCTTGTGCATGGATGTCAAACCGCCCAGTCTCTTGTAGCTTCGCAAGCAACTCGCTGCTTTCAAGAGTTTGCTGCTCGATCTGGTGATGATCCTGGAAAAGCGTTAAATATGTCCACATTAACTAGGCTCCCTCCCTGGCGGCTTGAGTCGCACTTCAACGACTTACTACATCATGGAACCAAAGGCCATCCGATTGGCCACTAGTGCCAATTCCTGCTGCTTCGACGGCCTCCTTGAACACCCGATCGCAAAAGACACCACCGTGAAACGGAAGACGAAATACATGAGCTTCTCCAAGCACGTCATGCCTGAAAGCCAAGCGACTGCCGCCCGCAAGGCTGTAATACTTTCCAGCTTCGTAATCGTCGCTGATTTTGATGTCGAGTTCCGAGGCCCCCTCATCCAAAGCATCTAATGTACGGACAACATCGCAAAGAAAGACGACAGGCCCCTTGGAACCATCGGCCAAGCGATAGTCGGTGTCAGCGAAGACAAAGGCATCCGCATCCACAGATTCCATCACACGGCGGAGTCGCTCGGAGACCAGCCAGTAGCCACTAAAGCCTCCCTCAAGATCCTGAGGCAACGCTCCTTTCATGGGGCTGTAGATCAAGCGTGGCATCTCTTGCAGCGGAGGAAACCCGCCGTCATCGGGCTTTAAAATAAGCCGAGGCGGCGTCAATAGAGCCTTCTCGTTCTCAAAGATCACTCCGTGACCCTTCCCTCCGCGGCGAATATCCGGCCTCAGTTGAAAAAACTCACCGACTTTGGGTTGATTTGTCATCGTTGTTCCCATGCGTTGCATCCCGTCCATAGGCTCATGTCCTTCGACTATCGTGACGGAATTCTAGCGCTATCGCAGGCTGCTTGGGCAGACAAAGTTGGCACGTGCCTTCGCCCCTGTGCCGCTGCTTCTGCTGTGCCCAAACGGCTCAGCGCTTTGCCGGTTGCCATCCCGCACGTAGAGGCACAGGTCATGTGCTCGTCGTAGCTAGGTCGATGTTCGTGTGCTTGTGGTCCTGCAGGCATGGCATGTAGTAGATCTTCTTGCGCTGAATGGATTGCTGAGTTCAGATGTCCAACGCGTCGATGAAGGAGATTCCGCTTAATTCTGCGTCATCAGGTATTCCAGCTTCGTGAACCGCGCCCTTAAACATCCGGTCACAAAATACAGACGGATTGAACGGCAGACGGAACACATGCGCCTGCCCCAACACCTCATCCCGGAATACAAGGATAGCTCCGCCCCCTAAGGAATAAAACTTTCCACGCACATAGTCATCACCAACCTTGACCTTAAGCCTCGACACCTCTTCATCTAAGGCATCCAGCTCTCGAACAACATCGCACAAGAAACGACGAGGCCCCTTGATGCCATCGGCTAGACGGTAATCCACCTAAGCAAACGCGAAGGCGCCTGGATCGACCGAGCACATGACGTCATGGAGTTTCTCGGAAACCGACCAATAGCCACCAAACCCCTCCTCCAGATCACGAGGCTCGGGGCCTGCACTGGGGTCATAGGTCATCTGCGGTTGTTCGAGCATTGAAGGGAAGCCGCCTTCTGGCGGGCGCAGATTCACACAAGGCGTTGAAAGCAACCGGCGAAGGTTGTCAAACCTCACTCCGCAGCGCGGCCTGTTGCTCTCCATGTCCGAGACGAACATGTAGAAGGCACGCGACTTGGGCTGACTGGTCATCGTTGTATCCATGCGCTGCATCCTGTCACTTGGGTCATTTCCTCCGGATCACTGCGACAAAGCCTGGCTCTACCATTGTTGTGCTTCTCGTCTGGATTTGATGTCGTGGTGGCCTTGGAAAAGAGCTCCGCGGTTAGACACGGATCGACTCATTCTTGCTGCCCGTCTTCGCAAATCAGCAGTTCACGACGTCGTCAAACCAAAGCCCATTGGACTTTCTCCGCGTGACGATGCCCGCTGACTCAACAGCATCCTTGAACGCTCTATCGCAGAAGACGCCACCATGGAAAGACAACCTGAAAACATGCGCCGCGCCCAGCAGATCTCGCTTGAAGGCCAATCGCACATCGCCAGTCAGGTCGTAATACTTTCCCGCCTCGTAATCGTCGCTAAGCACGATGTTCAGCTGAGAGGCTTCCTCATCCAGGGCATCCACCGTTCGGACCACATCACAGAGAAAGAGGGTTGGTCCGTTGGAGCCGTCGGCGAGGCGATAGTCGATCTCTGCAAATGCGAACGCGCCAGGGTCTATGGCTTCCATCACCTGACGGAGCCGGTCGGATACTAGCCAATAGCCACTCAATCCGCCTTCCAGATCTTGTGGCGGAACGCCCTCATTAGGCTCGTAGACCAAGCGCGGAACTTCTTTCAGCGGCGGGAAGCCCCGAGTCTTGGGACGCAAGATCAGGCGCGGCGGCGTCAGCAGAGCCTTTTCGTTCTCGAAAACCACACCGTGGCCTTTACCACCCCTGCGCGCATCCGGCTGCAGGATGAAGAAGTCCCCAGCCCTGGGCTGGTTGGTCGTCGTTGTTTCCATGCGTTGTGTTCCGTCCACCTGGGTATGGCCTGCCCCTCACAAGGGCCAGAGTCTACCGTCCCGATCGCCGACATGGGCAGACAAAAAGGGGGCATGCGCAAACCCGAAGCTCGCTCACCTCGACGCAAACGGCCAGCGCGTTGCCGGCTACCACCCTTCCCCCACGGCCTCCTCGGGGATACAGAAAAAGCGCTCGCCGCGTGCCTGGCGATGCTGGTGCGCTCACAGTCACGTTGGCCGGGCACGTGGTAGATCGTCCCTTGCAGCTTCGCAAGTAACTAGACTCATCCCTGCTGACGCGCAGCGCTTCAACGATTCACGACGTCGTAGAACCAAAGCCCGTCGGACCATCCTTGAGTGCCAACTCCTGCGCCCTCAACAGCATCCTTGAACACACGATCGCAAAAGACGCCGCCGTTGAATGGAAGCATAAATACATGCGCATTTCCGAGCACATCAAGTTTGAAAGCCAATCGACTGCCGCCCGCAAGGCTGTAATACTTTCCAGCTTCGTAATCGTCGCTAATTTTGATATCGAGTTCCGAGCACTCTTCATCCAAAGCATCTAATGTGCGAACCACATCGCATAGAAAGACAGTCGGCCCCTTGGAGCCATCGGCTAAGCGATAGTCAGTGTCAGCGAAGGCAAAGGCCTCCGCATCCACAGATTCCATGACATTGCGGAGTCGCTCGGAGACCAGCCAGTAGCCACTGAAGCCCCCCTCAAGATCCTGAGGCAACGCCCCTTCCATGGGGTTGTAGATCAATCGCGGCGTCTCCCTCAACGGAGGAAATCCGCCTTCGTCCGGCTGCAAAATAAGCCGTGGCGGCGTCAACAGGGCCTGTTCATTTTCGAAGATTACCCCGTGGCCTTTTCCCCTACGCCGGGCGTCCGGTAGCAGCTCGAAGAACTCTCCCTTTTTGGGCTGATTGGCCATCTTGGTTTCCATGCATTGCATCCCGTCCACAGGCTCATGTCCTTAGATTGCCATGACCAGAGTCTAGCGCCATCATCAGCTGCTTGAGCAGACAAGGTAGACACATGCCTCGCTCTTGTGCCAATGCTTCTGCTGCACCCAAAGGGCTCAGCGCTTTGCTGGTTGCCATCCCGCGCGCAGAGGCACAGGTCATGCGCTCGTCGCAGCTAAGCCGATGTTCGTGTGCTCATGATCCTGCAGGCGTGGCACGTGGTAGATCCTCTCGCGCTGAGTGGATTGCTGAGTTCAGATGTCCGATGCGTCGATGAAGGAGATTCCGCTGACTTCTGCGTCTTCAGGTATGCGGGCATCGTGAGCTGCATCCTTGAATTCCCGATCGCAGAACACGGAAGGGTTGAATGGCGCCCGGAACACGTGCGACTTCCCCAACACCTCACGCCGGAAGGCAAGACTGGCTCCCCCACCGAAGTAATAGAACTTCCCGCGCACGAACTCGTCATCGACCTCGATCTTCAGCCGCGATGATGCTTCGTCCAAGGCATCCAGCTCTCGAACAACGTCGCACAGGAAGTGGCGTGTGCCCTTGGTGCCATCGACCAAGCGGTAATCCACCTCGATGAACGCAAATGCGCGGGGATCAACCGAGCACATGACGTCATGGAGTCGCTCGGACACCAACCAATAACCGCCGAACCCTGGCTCCAGATCACGAGGCTCGGGGCCAGCGCTGGGGTCATAGGTCATCTGCGGTTGTTCGAGCATTGAAGGAAAGCCGCCCTCTTGTGGACGCAGGATCAATCGGGGTGGCGACAGCAGCTGACGGAGGTTGTTGAACCTTACGCCGCAGGGCTGCCTGTTGCTCTCCATGTCAGATAAGAACATGTAGAACGCCCCAGGCCTGGGTTGATTGGGCGTTATTGATTCCATGCGCTGCATTCCGTCCATGTGCCTCTCGGCTGGTCAGGAAAAGCGTAACTCCAACGTCTGACCGGGGCCAACCCATCAGGTGACCGAACTGTCCTAAGCACCTGCGTGCGCATGCCGGCTACTTCTCCAAATCTTGCAGCAACCTGTCGATATCGCGCTGGTCAGCCATCGCGCGGCTCCATTTCAATGGTCACGATAGAGACGCAGCGCGGCGCCTCGCGCTGGTCCGTGCGGGCGATGACATACAAGCCGAGATTGCCGGAGGCCGCTCGATCGAAGTAAACCTCGGGCTTGAAGCCCGGTGCATTCTTGCTGATGCCGAACCCTGCCGCGACCAACTGGTCATGCAGCGGCTTGAATGCGAGCGCGCAAGCCTCCGACGGGCGGACCCTGATCTCGATGGTATGCCCGGGATGGCGTGCATAGGGCTTCCAAATAGCGATTTCGTAGCGGCCTGATCCGAGTGTTCCTTGGGCGCCGGTTCGCCGTCCTTCCGTGTCGGGCCGAAGCTCCAGGCCCATGACCTGAGCGACATTTTCCGGCGCCATATCGGCCTGGGATTGAAGCGATTTCGCCACCTGAGCAATGGCTTGGAGCAAGGCGCTCGGCGTCAGTTCCGGGCCTTGCGGCAAGGGGGCAAAGTCGTCCGGAGCGCTCACAACGGGGTTAGTCGCTGCACTGGCCTGATCGGCAGCCCGATCCGCGCTCGCCGCAGCCTTGTCCTGCTCGGCGCGCAACTCGGCCGCACTGGGCGGGCGTTCGTCCATGCTCTTCTCCTGGGGTCGTTTGGCATCCGCTGAGGTTTGCGTACAGCCCAACAGGCCCAAAGACAGCGCCAGGGAAACAACACTGCAAATCAGCAAGCGCAAGCTAGGCCTCCTTGTGGCTGAATGTCCGCAGCCAACCAGGCGCAGCCCAGCCCACACAACCCTCGATCCGAACCTCGATCTTGGCGAAAAAGAACGCCATCACAAGTACCCACAGGCCAGGTAGATCAGCGTGCTGCGGATGGGCGCTCTATCTGCGGCCCGCATCATGCGGCATGCTCTGCAGCACACGTTGAAGCACCGTCGCTGCGGCCTGGGGCTTGCCGAGCGCAAGGCTGCACGCGGACATGGTTCGCAATTTCGGCCGATCGGCCATCAGCCGTTCGACCTTGTAGTCAAGGCCAATGGCATCGTAGGCCAGCCATGCTGCGCCTTCTTCCATCAGGAAGCCGGCGTTGTGTTCTTCTTGGCCAGGGATCGGCGAGATCAGCAGCATCGGCTTGCCCAGCGCCAGGCACTCGGACACGGTGAGGCCGCCGGGCTTGGTGACGACCAGATCGGCAGCTGCCATGAGCTTGTGCATCTCGTCGGTGAAGCCCACCGCAATCATCCGGCCCGGATGGCGAAGCGCCAGCGCCGACAGTCTGGCGTGCGTTTCGGCATTGCGGCCCGCCACGGCGATTACCTGAAAATCGCTTGCCATGCCCAGTGCACGTTCGACCATGCTCGCAAGATCGCCAACGCCAGCACCGCCCGACGCCATCAGAAGCGTGGAACGCGATGGGTCCAGACCCAGGGCGGCCGCGCAAGCGTCGCGCTCCAGCGTCGGTGCGTCGGGCTTCGAGAATGCCGGCATCACCGGAATTCCTGTGACGTGCACACGGTCGGCCGGAATGCCGCGTGCGCGAAGCCGGAACGCGACCTCTTCGTTCGCCGCCAGGTAGCCGGTCATCTCCGGAACGAGCCACATGTTGTGCAGGTCGTAGTCGGTGATCTGCAACCAGACGGGGTAGTCGAGGCCAGCGTTTCTGCGTTCGCGCATCAGCAACTCGGCCGGCAGGAAGTGGGTGCAAATCACAGCGTCGGGCTTCGCGTTTCGAATCTCGCGCAGCAGCGCGCCGGTGCTCAGTCGCTCGATGCCGCGGCGCAAGCGCTGCGACGCCGCGTGGTGCGGCGTGACGTCGCTGCGCTGATGCAGATACGACCAGAGTTCGGGCGCGCGATTCACGAGCTGGATGTACCACTCGGTGTAGATACGGCGGAACGCCCCTGACACATGGGCCATGGTGTCGATATGTACAGCCGTG